>ENA-ORLW01001529-ORLW01001529.1-human-gut-metagenome-genome-assembly--contig:-NODE-1529-length-24963-cov-4.004742_pt1 | contig 24963 bp, 17 predicted proteins | sample MGYA00243017_ERZ508829 | MGnify/ENA primary metagenome ERZ508829 (study PRJEB26277, sample SAMN04329776) | human gut metagenome | biome: human-associated habitat | host: Homo sapiens | place: USA...
TTGTCTGAATCGTAAATTTCTTCCACTTCATAACGTTATTCCTCTTCTATTAATGTTCTATTAATATGATGCTGGGGGCAAAAGGTATTTTGCCCCAACTGATATCCACGAATTGCTTTTGGAGCTTTTGACCCTGGTATCATTCATATAATGATGGCGCCTGCGGAATCGCAAAACCTGACTGCAAAACACCATTTTCGTCAAAATAATATTCACCATTTCCAATGGTCATCTTTCCAGTTGCCATATCGCCAGCCTGATAAAAATAATATTGCTTTCCATCAAGCTCAAGCCAGCCTGTGTGAAGCTTTCCATCTGGGTCAAGATAAAATTTCGTATCGCTGCCCACCCAGCCTGTAACCATCTGCGCTGTCGTATAATCAAAATAATAACAGCCCTCTTCAAGCTCCTGCCACTGCAAGCCAAGTGCACCATTTTCATGCACATAATATGTGGAGCCATTCCAGTTTACAAATCCTTTTTGTTCTCCTACTCCTGCTAATACTTTAATCGAGCATACCTTTGATTCTCCTGACGCATTATACACATAAGCCTGTACTGTATACACACCGTTTTTTCCACCATGGTCTGAAAGACTTACATGATAGGAGATTGTGTCAGATGTCACCTCCAAAGATCCCTTTGTCAGCACATCTGTGCTGTCATACTCAATCCAGACAGGAAACTCAGCTCTCACAGCATCAAGTCCGACATCCCATGTCACGGTAAATCCAGCATCATCAATCTGCGTCACACGCGGATGATACACATTAAAGCCTCCAGTCACACCCCAGTCATTAATCTTTGCGTAGGCATTGTCAAGCAAAAGACTTGTATCCTCATAGCTTATGCCTGAGTCTGATTTCATAACAACTGCTATAAGATTAACATCGTCTCGCTTTGCAGCTGTCACAAGCGTGGACTGGGCAAGACGTGTATAGCCCGGCTTTCCGGCATAAACACCCTCACATTCAAACTCACCTGAAACCATCTTATGACCACTTGTCATATTTCTTTCTGATGTATACGCTGTTTCAGGAATAGTGTATGTTTTCGCAGAAAGAATTTCCTTTGCCGCCGGATTTTTTAGTGCTGCCTTCATAATAAGCGCCATATCATAGGCTGTTGTTAAGTGATCATCAGCATCAAGTCCGTGAGGGTTTGAAAAGTGAGTGTTTTTTGCACCGGCTTCTTTTGCTCTCTCATTCATCAGTTCAACAAAGCTGTCGATATCACCGCAAACTGCTTCCGCTAAGATATTCGCACACTCATTGCCTGAGCACATCGTAAGACCATATAAAAGATCCCTGATTGTAAATTGCTCTCCCGGCTTTGGCATCGGATGAAGTGTTGAACTAAGCGGTGCTATCTGATTCAGTGCATTTTCTGACACAGTTGTTACAGAATCAAGGTTCTTACATTGTTCCACCGTCACAAGCAGCGTCATAATCTTTGTAATGCTTGCCGGATGAAGCTTTTCGTCGGCATTTTTTTGCAAAACAATTTCACCCGTATCTGCATTCATCACGCAGTAACCTAAGGCTGATACGCCAATCTCCGGCTGATCCTGTGACTGATCGCTGTCTTTTTCCTGTACCATAGAAGCCTGTACATTTTCAAGAAATGAGCTGTTTTTTGCACTGCTTCCAACTATACAGGAAAGTAACAAAACGATCATGCCAAGAAGGAGACTCTTCTTATTCAATCGCATTACCTTACCCTTTCATATAGCTTTCTGGTTATAGTTTATTAGTTACTAATTCAATCTAGTCTATCATACCTGTGTAAAGATTGCAAGTGTGGGATATGTTCATGCGTCATGTTACGGAAGCCCTTAGGTGTAATGGTTTCGTCGACGGACCAAACTCAGCAGGTTCCTTTTATGTTCTTTCTTATCTTACATTACTTTGAAAGACCTGCTTCAAGTGTCCGTCTCGTGAAATCCATTCACCTTCGGGCTTTGCTTTAAATAGTAGTTGTCTCGTGAGCTATAACACGTTTTACATAGTATCCCGTGTAGGACTGCGGGCACTCTGCCACTTCTTCCGGCGTTCCCTGCGCTACTACTGTTCCTCCGCCGTCTCCGCCTTCTGGTCCCATATCAATGATATAATCAGCTGTCTTTATTACGTCTAAGTTGTGCTCGATTACAATTACCGTATTGCCGTTTTCTACAAGCTTCTGCAGCATTTCTGTAAGCTTGTGAACATCTGCAAAATGAAGTCCTGTCGTCGGCTCATCTAAAATATAGATTGTCTTTCCTGTACTCTTTCGGCTTAACTCAGTCGCCAGCTTAATACGTTGTGCCTCGCCGCCTGAAAGCGTTGTGGATGGCTGACCTAATCGTATATATGAAAGACCTACCTGATACAATGTCTCAATTTTGCGGTAAATAGACGGAACATTTTCAAAAAATGTAAGCGCCTCTTCTACAGTCATATTAAGCACATCATAAATGCTCTTTCCCTTATATTTTACTTCCAGCGTTTCTCTGTTATAGCGTTTTCCCTTGCAGACCTCACATGGCACATACACATCTGGCAAAAAGTGCATCTCAATCTTTACGATACCATCACCGGAACATGCCTCACAGCGTCCACCCTTTACATTAAAGCTAAAACGACCCTTATTATAGCCTCTCGTCTTTGCGTCAACTGTTGAAGCGAAAAGATCACGGATCATATCAAACACACCAGTGTAAGTTGCCGGATTAGAGCGTGGTGTGCGGCCAATCGGGCTTTGATCTATATTTATTACCTTATCAAACTGCTCTATGCCCTTAATCTCTTTATATGCACCTGGAATGGTTCTCGCACGGTTTAGCTGCTTTGCAAGCGCCTGATACAAAATTGAATTGACAAGGCTGCTCTTTCCAGAACCAGATACACCAGTTACGCATGTAAAGACTCCCTTAGGAAAATTCACTGTGATATTCTTTAAATTATTTTCCTTTGCTCCCACTACAGTCAGCCAGCCCTGCGGTTCTCTTCTTGTATTTGGAACTGGAATCTTAAGTTCACCGCTCAAATATTTTCCAGTTATGGATGCCGGATTTTTCATAAGTTCTTCTGCCGTGCCTGCTGCAACAACCTGACCGCCATGTTCACCTGCACCAGGTCCAATATCAACTACATAATCGGCAGCACGCATTGTATCCTCATCATGTTCAACGACAATAACAGAATTGCCAAGATCACGAAGATGCTTTAATGTGCCAAGCAGCTTGTCATTATCTCTTTGATGCAGACCAATGCTTGGCTCATCTAAAATATAAGCCACGCCGACAAGACCAGAGCCAATCTGTGTTGCCAGACGAATACGCTGTGCCTCACCGCCTGAAAGCGTACCAGTTGCACGTGACAGACAAAGATAATCAAGACCTACATCAATCAAAAACTGTACGCGTGCTCGAATTTCCTTTAAAATCTGCTCACCTATCAGCTGCTGCGTCTTAGTAAGCGTCAAATTAGATAAAAATGATGCGAGATCACGAATAGAAAGATTTGTCACCTCATAAATATTTTTGTCTGCCACTGTCACGGCAAGTGATTCTCTTTTCAGACGCATGCCCTTACATGTAGAGCATGGTGTGATGCGCATAAATGTTTCGTACTCTGCTTTTATTGTTTCCGAACCTGTCTCACGGTAACGGCGCTCTACATTTTTAATTAAGCCCTCGAATACAATATCATACACGCCTTCTCCACGCTGTCCCTTGTAGCGCACCTTTACACTCTTATTAGTTCCATGTATCAAAATATCATGAATTTCTTTGCTGTACGACTCAAATGGCACGTCCAGTGTGAAATGAAACTCCTCTGCAAGTGCATTTAAAATCGCTCTTGTAAAACTGCCTTCATCGGTACATGACTGCCATCCAGGCACAATAATTGCCCCCTGATCAATGCTAAGCGACTGATCTGGAATCATAAGCTGCTCATCAAACTCCATCTTATAACCAAGTCCAAAGCAAGTCGGACACGCACCAAATGGATTATTAAATGAAAAGCTTCGCGGCTCAATCTCATCGATGCTTATTCCGCAGTCAGGGCAGGAAAAATTTTGGCTAAACGTCATTGGTGTTCCATCCACAACATCCACAAAAGCAAGGCCATCTGCCAGCTTTAGCACATTTTCCAGTGAATCGGCAAGACGCTTTTCAATACCCTCTTTTATGACAAGACGATCTACAATAATCTCAATATTATGCTTTATATTCTTATCAAGCGTAATCTCCTCTTCCAGATCATACTGACTGCCATCAATGCGCACACGCACATAGCCGCTCTTTCTTGCCTGCTCCAAAACCTTCTCATGGCGGCCTTTCTTTCCGCGCACAACAGGTGCCAGCAATAAAATTTTCGTGCGCTCTTTAAGTGCCATCAAACTGTCCACCATCTGATCAACAGTCTGACGGCTTATCTTTCGGCCACAGACAGGACAATGTGGAACACCAATACGCGCATATAAAAGACGAAAATAGTCGTAGATTTCCGTTACGGTACCTACCGTAGAACGCGGATTTCTATTAGTAGATTTCTGATCAATGGAGATTGCCGGCGGCAAACCTTCAATACTTTCAACATTTGGCTTTTCCATCTGGCCTAAAAATTGTCTTGCATAAGATGATAGCGACTCCATATATCGCCTCTGACCCTCTGCATATATTGTGTCAAATGCAAGTGAGGATTTTCCTGAACCAGACAATCCAGTCAGCACAACAAGTTCATCTCTTGGAATATCCAAATCAATGTGCTTTAGATTATTCTCTGCTGCACCGCGGATTCGGATAAATTTCTTATTTTCCATATTTATTATTTTATGCCTTTCTTTTAATCATCTAAATATTTTTTCAAATTTCTCATCTGATCACGAAGTTCTGCCGCTGCTTCAAAGTTTAACTCAGCAGCTGCCTTATTCATCTGTTTTGCTACCTTTGCAATCAGCTTTTCGAGTTCCTGCCTACTCATTGATTCTGGATCCTTTGCAAGCTTCTCATCAGCCTTCTCTGCTGCCTTTGAGATTGAAATCAGATCACGGACAGCCTTCTTTATAGTAGTAGGTGTGATGTTGTGCTCTATGTTATACTCATTTTGAATCTCTCGTCTTCTTTTTGTCTCCTCAATTGCATTTCGCATAGAGTCTGTTATCGTATCAGCGTACATCACAACATGACCTTCGCTATTTCGTGCTGCTCGTCCAATCGTCTGAATAAGTGACGTCTCTGAACGCAGAAATCCTTCCTTATCAGCATCTAATATCGCCACAAGCGCGATCTCCGGAATATCAAGACCCTCTCTAAGCAAATTGATGCCCACCAACACGTCAAACACATCAAGACGCATATCGCGAATAATCTGTGCACGCTCAAGCGTATCAATATCAGAATGCAGATAGCGCACGCGAATACCTGCATCGCGCAGATATTCCGTCAAATCCTCTGCCATTCTTTTTGTTAAAGTCGTGACAAGCACTTTATTTTTTGACCGCAGCGTTTTTCTAATCTCGGCAATCAGATCATCAATCTGCCCCTCAACTGGACGCACCTCAATCGGCGGATCTAAAAGTCCTGTCGGACGTATAACCTGCTCTGCACGCATCATCTCATGTTCACCTTCATAATCGCCTGGTGTTGCCGAAACAAAAAGCATCTGGTCAATTTTGCTTTCAAATTCACTAAAATTCAAGGGGCGATTATCAAGTGCTGATGGAAGACGAAAGCCGTAATCTACCAGTGTAGTTTTTCGTGAGCGGTCTCCTGCAAACATACCGCGCACCTGCGGAAGTGTAATATGAGACTCATCCACAATAATTAAGAAATCATCTGGAAAATAATCAATCAGCGTAAACGGCGGTGAACCGGCCGGCAGTCCTGCCAGATGACGCGAATAATTTTCTATTCCAGAGCAAAAGCCAGTTTCTCTCATCATCTCAATATCATAATGAGTGCGCTCTGAAATTCGCTGTGCCTCCAGCAAACGGTCATTTCGCTTAAAGAAATCTACACGTTCCTTTAGCTCTTCTTCAATATCAGTTGTTGCGCGAAGCATCTCCTTTGGATCAACAACGTAATGAGAGGCCGGAAAAATTGCGATATGCTTTAGACGGCTTTTTACCTGTGCTGTCAGCGGATCAAACTCACTTATCTGATCAATTTCATCACCGAAAAACTCTACGCGCACTGCAGTCTCACCCTCATTTGCCGGAAAAATCTCTACGACATCACCATGCACACGAAATGTACTTCGGTGAAAATCCATATCGTTTCGCTCGTACTGCATCTCAACAAGCTTTTTGATTACTTCATCGCGATCCTTTATCATTCCTGGACGAAGTGATAAAATCATATTCTTATAATCAATAGGACTTCCCAGACCATATATACATGAAACAGATGCCACTACGATTACATCACGCCTCTCAGAAAGCGCTGCCGTCGCAGAAAGCCTTAATTTATCAATCTCCTCATTGATCGCAGAGTCCTTCTCAATATACGTGTCAGATGAAGGCACATAAGCCTCAGGCTGGTAATAGTCATAATATGAGACAAAATATTCAACTGCATTCTCTGGGAAAAATTCCTTCATCTCACCATATAACTGACCGGCAAGCGTCTTATTGTGGGAAATAATCAATGTTGGCTTATTTAATGCCTGAATGACATTTGCCATAGTAAATGTCTTTCCCGAACCGGTTACGCCGAGAAGTGTCTCGAACTGATTTCCCTCTTTAAATCCTTTTACAAGCTCCTCAATCGCCCTTGGCTGATCGCCAGTCGGCGCATACTCAGACACCAGTTTAAAATGATCCATATTTCCGCCTCCATCGTACATTATTTTTACAGTTCTGTATTCATACGCTGATGTGCTGTTTGCGGTACCTCAAGCACACCAAAGCGCCACAGCATAGGGTAAATATAAGAAACACCGCGAATATCGCCAAGCGCTTTAGGGCGATCTGCACTCTTTATTTTCATTGCATTTGAAAATGCCAGTCTGATACTGCTCCACGCCAATGACTTACTATTCTCCCGTCTGTCAATCCATAACTCTTTTGTCAGTTCTCCATTTCGTCCACGTTTAATAGTATAGGAAAATGGAAGACCTGACACAGTCTTAAACGGACAGTTCTGGCAATCAATTACAAGCTGCCACAAAAGCTCACTTGCCTGATTTTCATCGCCTGCCTTAACAGCTTCAATTAATTTTTGTTTAAGCTTCTCGTCCATATGACACCCTTCTTATATTATAAATACTTGTAACTATTCAGAACCCCATTCGCAAAATCGCATCTTCGATGCTTCTATTTTGCATGGCTCTGAATAGTTACACATACCTCATCATGATCGGCACAAGAATGTTCATATCAATCGGCTTGGAGACATGATCATTCATACCTACATCAAGCGCCATCTGTCTATCCTCCGTAAAGGCATTTGCTGTCATTGCAATGATAGGAATTTGTGCCTTATTTTGATTTTTCATTCTGCGAATTTTCCTAGTAGCATCATAGCCGTTCATGACAGGCATCTGAATATCCATAAGAATCATCGCATAATATGAATTATCTGCCTTTTCAAGCATATCAATGCACTCCACACCATTGCATGCCCTCTCTATAATGCAACCTTCCTCTTCTAGAAGCTCCGTTGCAATTTCTGCATTAATATCATTGTCCTCTACCACCAAAATTCTCGCACCAACTAAGTTTGCTTTATCATGAGTTCCTTTATCCCGCTTTGCAACTGATTCCTCTTTTGATGCAATTTTGCATGGGATAATTACAGTAAATGTAGAGCCGTCGCCAATTTTACTTTGCACATCAACACTGCCATCCATCAGCTCAACAAGCCTTTTCACTATACCCATTCCAATGCCGCTTCCTTCTACACGGCTTATCGTTGAATTGCGCTCTCGCTCAAATGGTTCATAAATATGCTTTAAAAACTGATCTGACATACCAATTCCATTATCTTTTACAGTAATAATAACATCGCACCAGCCATTCTTTTTGCCAGGTGTCTGCGAAATATCACAGTTTATCACACCTCCAGTATTAGTGTACTTAATTGCATTGCTTATGATATTAATGAAAATCTCCGATAAATGAGAAACATCCACGTACACATACGGATAAAGCAAATGCTTTGTCTTATTAATTGTCTGTTTCTTTTCTTCCGCCTGATTCAAAAACATCATAACCCATGTTTCAAAATCTGCGCCGATATCTGAAATCACATATTCCATTTCTGTTTTATTATTTTCAATTCTTGCAAGATCCAGCACATCATTAAGAAGAGACAGCAAATTCTGACCGCATGCCTGAATATTATTCATGTATCTTTTAAGTCTTTCTGGATCATCTATATGTCTAGATGCCAGATTTGCATATCCGATAATTGCATTCATTGGCGTCCTGATATCATGCGACATATTAAAAAGAAACGTCGATTTTGCGTTATTTGCACTTTCAGCCTTTTCTACTGCCACCTGCAGCTTTTCATTAAGCTCCTGTGTGTGTATTGCTGCCCTCGTTGCAATAGCCTCGGCCTTTCTTGCCTTTCTTAAAAGCACAAGAATCACAGTCATAACAATTAAGACAGTAACAATACTTACAATAGATACTGTTAACAGATTGTGTTTTATATAATCTGCAAATGTTATTTTTCTTGAATTATTCTCATACATGGCAAGTGAGCTCGTAAGCATATTGTTTGGCATAGCATTAAGCGTTTTATTTAGTATTGTCAATAAATTCTTATTTCCGTTATTAACTGCAAAGGCTGCTTTCTCCGAGTATAAAAGTGGCACACTGTAAAAACTTGGATCCCTGCTGTATTTTGATGCAAGGGTGACACCAGTTATAAAGAAATCGGCCTCTCCAGAATTCACAGCTTCTGCCATCTCTTTGTCTGTATCATATTCTAAAATTTTCCAATGCGGATAATAATATTCAATATGTTCTCTGAAAGACATATTATCCTTTGAAATTGCAACACGGTTTTCATCATTTTCATTAAAATGAGGCTTATTCGTGACTGCTATCAAATTATATGTCCACGTTGTATTTGTACATGCGAAATGATATTTCTCCATCGCATTTGGATGCTGATTGAAATGAAAAATCATATCAATCTCATTTTTCTTTAGCGCTTCTATCTCTTCTTCATAGCTGTCATATCCCATAAGCGTAAATGTCAGATCTTGTTTTCCAAGACATTCTACTGCATACTGAATATAATCAGTGATTGCACCAGTAACTTTCCCACTTGACGGATCTATAACGCTCACGCCGACATCATTGGCTAAAAATCCCATTCGAATTGCACCATGTTCTTTCAGCCATGATTTTTCCTCAGATGAAAGAACAGGTGTATAATCAGACGAAAAATATTGCTTGTACAAATCTGACAGATAAAATGGACGATCCTCCTCTAACTGACGCATTGCAAGCTCAAGATCTTTTTTTATCTCTTGATGATCCTTATTAATTGCAAAATAAATATTTGATTTGCCAATTCGTGTAATAATCGAAACATCTTTATCAGCCCAAAATGGTCCATCCAACGAAACAAAACAGTCAATTTCTCCATTTTCCAGTTTTGCCAGTGCATCTTCTCTACTTTCTATATTTACATGTATTGTTTTAAGTTCATTTTTTAACTCCCATTCTTTCAGCATCACTTCTGGCTTTGCGCCTATAAGGACACCAATACGCTTTCCATTCAATGTCTTAAAATCAGTAGAAGAAATATAGTCACTTGAAAAATCTGCATACAGATAATATTTCTCTACACCCATAGGTACGTCTGAAAACAGCATCCTATCTGTGCGTTCCTCTGTATAGGCAATATCTCCCAAAATGTCTATTTCACCATTTTGGAGTTTTTCAAAGCAATCTGTCCAATTACAGGCTACATACTCAAATTTCCACCCGGTATAGCCTGCCAGAGTCTCTAGCAGTTCATAACTATACCCCTTTCGCATCCCCTTTTCAGTTACATAATTAAACGTATCCCCAAATACGCCCACGCGAATTATTTTTTCTGGTGCCTCTTTTTCAGCTGCATTTACCGTTGTAAAAAAAGATAGCAGCAAAGCTGCACATACAATCATATATTTGACTTCTTGGCATATAGTAACTACATATTTTTTCATAGTCATCTTTTTCATCAGTCTTTCCTCATGATCTAATACTTTTTTCGTTCTAAGTATACTCGGTCACATGGTGTTTTGTCAATTTCCTTCACATTAAAAAAGGGCACGACCCTAATCGAGTCATGCCCTGCTTTAAATACTATTCAGAACTTATTCGCAAAGTTTTGAAAATGCATCAGCAACAAACTGAACTTTTGTTCCGACAATTACCTGTACGGAAGTCTTTCCAGGTTTGATTACTCCTGCAACACCTGCAGCCTTGATTGCCTTATCATTTACTGCAGTCATATCTCTTACTTCAAGTCTAAGTCTTGTTACACAGTTATCAATACTTACGATATTTCCCTTACCGCCGCAGCCTGCAAGAATCTTCTTTGCGATTTCTGTGTAATCATCACTTGCTAACTGAACCTTCTTCTCTTCCTCAAGATCATCATCATCTTCTCTTCCTGGAGTCTTTAAATCAAACTTCTTGATTGCGAAGAGGAATACAAAATAGAATACAACGAATGCTGCGATTCCAAGCGGAATAATCAGCAATGTCTTCTGCGCTGCCGGAAGTGTAGATGAGAACAGAAGGTCGGTAGCACCTGCTGAGAAACTGAATCCTGCACGGAAGCCAAGAGCAACAGTAATAATTGTGAAGATACCATAAAGTAATGCATAAATTACATACAGACCAGGTGCAAGGAACATAAATCCAAATTCGAACGGCTCAGTAACGCCGCAGACAAATGAACAAACTGCTGCAGAAGCAACAAGTCCGATTGCGATCTTCTTCTTTGCCGGCTTTGCACACTGAATCATTGCAAGTGCTGCACCAGGAATACCGAACATCATACATGGGAAGAAGCCTGACATATACATTCCAAGGCTCCATGTTACATCTGCAGATGTCTCACCTGCCCAGAAGTGCTGCAAATCACCAAGACCAATAGTATCAAACCAGAATACGTTGTTTAATGCGTGATGTAATCCAGTTGGGATCAACAGACGGTTTAAGAATGCGTAGATACCAGCACCCACAACACTCATACCTGCAACTGCATCGCCAAGTGCAACAAGTGCTCCGAACAGCAATGGCCATACAAATAATAAAACAGCAGATACAATAATAGAAACTAAACCGGCAATAATAGCAACACAGCGCTTGCCGCTGAAGAATGCCAGCCAGTTCGGAAGCTTAGTGTTCTTGAACTTGTTGTAGCAAGAAGATCCGATAACACCAGAAAGGATTCCGATAAATGGGTTTTCAATCTTATTGAATGCAAGTGTCTTAGTTGCATTGTCTGCAATTGACGGAATCAATGTGGTAACAACACCAGTAGAAAGAAGTGTTGTGATCATAAGCCAAGATGCCAGAGCGGCGATTCCGCCGGTTCCGTCATTCTTTTCTGACATACCGACACCAATACCGATTGCGAAAAGAATCGCCATGTTTTCAATAAGAGCTGATCCTGCCTTTACCAAGAAGAATCCGATCAAATTTTTTACGCCCTCGATGTCTCCTCCCTGCATCGTCGCCGGACATAAATAATAGCCGATGCCCATGAGAATACCACAGATTGGCAGCACTGCTACTGGAAGCATTAATGCTTTACCTAGTTTTTGAAGAAATTTCATATATTTCTCCTCCTTTATATACTTAATTGAATCACTCCAATCAGTTTCATGAGATTTTTAAAACTGCCTCGTCTAGTAAGACATCGCCTTCCTTTTGAAGACTGATCTTTTCATAATCATCCGTATTGCAGATTAAAACTGGTGTAATTGTATTTAATCCAGCCTCTTTAATCTTATCCAGATCTACGTCCATCAAAAGATCACCCTTCTTCACCTTGTCACCAGCTGCAACATGCGCGGTAAACGGTGCGCCCTTAAGTGTAACAGTATCCAATCCGATATGAATTAAGATTTCAGCTCCCTGGCTGCTAGTCAGCGTAATTGCATGAAGTGTATCAAATACCATGGTCACTTCAGCATCTGCCGGTGCATACACTTTTCCCTCGGTTGGGATCACTGCAAAGCCGTCTCCCAATAACTTTTCAGAAAAAGTTGGATCTGGAACCTCTGTCAAAGGAACTACTTTTCCTTTGCAAGGTGCATAAAGCACATTTCCCTTTTCTTTTCCCTTAAAAAATTTGAACATAACGTCTCCTTTTCTTTTCGCCAAAAAATGTTTACATTTGTATTCCGCAGTTACCATTCATCAAATGGTATTTTGCATAATTTTCGCACGTTCTTTCCTTAGCATTTATATATATTTTAGCCACTAGTTTCTGCTTTGTCAACAGTTTTATCGTTATTTTTCCCATTTTTATTTATTTTATGTACTATTTTGACTTGTTTTTGTCTTTCATCTCCTTTAATCCATCTATATGAAGTGCCTCTAACTTCTCATAAGCTGCAGTCTTGTCAATAATCGTCTGAATCAGCTGCTCAAGCTGCTGACCTTTTCTGTAATCTGCCGGGGCAAAATAACGTATTCTGTTATCGCGCATCATACGATAGACTTTTTCTTTATTGCCCGTGACAGGATTGTACACGCCAATCGCATGACCTCCATATGTGTTTACAAGCTTCATGCTCGGAATATCTGTATCGCTGTCACCAATATAGACAATATTTCTAAATGGCACACGCATCTTGTCTGCCGGAAAATAGTCATTTACTGCAGTATCATTTACATCAAGTATTCCTTTTTCTATGCGAAATAAAAACTGTGTCTTGCTCGTATAATTTACTGCCTGTGCCGGCCAAATTGCCACACCATTTTCATCATAATAAAAGGCACTCGCATAAATCTCTTCAAATGAGCCGCGCCTAGCAATCTTAGTTCCCTCTATCATCTCCTTTAAACCTGATGAAATAATATAATGCTCTATAATCACTCCATTTTTATCGCCATACTGGCGCACGCGCTCAAACCACTCATCTACACCAGGAAACAATTCTACCTTTGAACCATACTCCTCAAGTGCCTTGCGGCTCAAATCAAAATGACCTTTCGCCTCGCGAACCATCTTATACATATAAGCAAGATTTGAATCCATGCCGTTTGCTCTTGCCATTTCGTTTGACTCTGCCCAGAAACGGTCCACATGATAATTTACAGACTGAATATAGCCCTGTGCCTGCATATCATCTGGCGATAATGTCTTATCAAAATCATAGCAAATTGCTAGTACAGGCCGCTCCTCCTTCGACTTTCTCTTAAAGCCATATGGATTATCTCTTTCTTCTGTTTTATAAGATTCATTTATTTCGTATTCTTCAAATTCCTTTTTCTGTCTGCTCACAAAATACTCCTTTCCAAACACTATTATTGAAAAATGGCGGCACGAAATCCACTTTTTCGTGCCGCCATTTTTCTTATGTATTATAATTTAATTCTTTAATCACTTCTTGTTTACTCAACTGTAACACTCTTTGCTAAGTTTCTTGGCTTATCTACATCAAGTCCCTTTGCTACACTGACATAGTAGCCCATAAGCTGCAGCGGAATAACTGCAAGACTAGTTGCAAAGTGCTCGTCCGTCTTTGGAATATATACAGTAAAGGATACAGTGTCCTCAATGTTATAATTTCCATATGTTGTCAGTCCCATCAAATAGGCACCGCGGCTCTTGCACTCTACCATATTGGAAACTGTTTTCTCATAAAGCTCTGACTGAGTTAAAACGCCAATTACAAGAGTTCCATCCTCAATAAGACTTATAGTTCCATGCTTTAATTCACCTGCCGCATAAGCCTCAGAGTGGATGTAGCTTATCTCCTTCATCTTAAGACTGCCCTCAAGGCTGATTGCGTAATCAATTCCTCTGCCGATAAAGAAAATATCACCTGCATTTGCCTGTTTTGCCGCAAACCACTGAATGCGTTCCTTATCCTCTAAGATCTTTGCGATCTTATCTGGAAGCTGCTGCATCTCGTCAATTAAGTGCGCATACTGTGTATCATCAATGCTTCCTCTGACCTTTGCAAACTGAACAGCCAGACAATACCCTGCAATAAGCTGCGTGCTGTATGCCTTTGTCGTTGCTACTGCAATCTCTGGTCCTGCAAGCGTATAGAAAACATTGTCTGCCTCTCTAGCAATAGAGCTTCCCACCACATTGACAATACCAAGCGTCTTCACGCCCTTTTTCTTTGCCAGACGAAGCGCAGCAAGACTATCTGCCGTCTCTCCTGACTGGCTGACAATTATAACAAGGCCATTTGGATCAAGCACCATTTTGCGGTAACGAAACTCAGATGCAAGCTCCACTCTAACAGGAATCTCTGCCAGATCCTCAAACACATACTGACATGCTACTCCAACATGATAAGCAGAGCCACACGCAACAATATAAATCTGGCTAATGTTTTTAATCTGCTCCTCTGTCAGTCCAACATCAGACAAATCAATAACGCCATCCTTTACAACTGAATTGATGGTGTCATGAACTGCCTTTGGCTGCTCATGAATCTCCTTAATCATAAAGTGCTCAAAGCCAGCTTTCTCAGCTGCCTCTGCGTCCCACTCGATCTGTGTCGGCTGCTTCTCAATCTCATCACCATCCAAATTGTAAAAGGTGATCGCACCATCTGCCATACGTGCCATTTCCAGATTGCCAATATAATAGACAGTACGTGTGTATTTAAGAATTGCTGGAACATCAGATGCCACAAAGCAGTCGCCATCTGTCACACCAAGAATCATCGGGCTGTCTTTTCTTGCCACATAAATCTCGCCCGGATAATCTTCAAACATCATAGCAAGTGCATATGAACCGCGAATACGCACAAGTGCGTGATTGATCGCGTCTACCGGTGTGTGCTCGTACTTCTTATAATAATAATCAATAAGCTTAACTGCAACCTCAGTATCAGTAGATGAATAAAAGCTGTAACCCTTGCGAATAAGCTTTTCCTTTAACTCCTGATAATTTTCAATAATGCCATTGTGAACACCAACCACATTGCCATCATCTGACATATGCGGATGTGCATTAGTCTCACTCGGTTCACCGTGCGTTGCCCATCTGGTATGACCAATGCCGCATGTACCAATAAGCGCATTACCGTTATCCGTTTTTTCTGCAAGGGATTTTAATCGCCCCTTCGCCTTAACAATCTCAGTTTTCTTTTCTCCGTTGCGAACAGCAAGTCCTGCTGAATCGTAGCCTCGATACTCCAGTTTTGACAGACCGTCCAAAAGAATAGGAGCGGCCTGAAGATGTCCAGTATAACCAACAATTCCACACATGATGTCTCTCTCCTCTAACGCTTACGTTTCACATGCAACTTTTTTTACAATTTCCACACCAACCTCAACTAACTGCTGTCGTCCAAACATTTCCAGATTCAGCCATGCCTTTCGTTTGTGGCGATCAATCCTTTGGATAGTGGACTCCATACCCTTAAGAGGTCCAGACAAAATGACAACCTTATCACCGATAATCATTCCCTGTGACATCTTTACAAGCTCCTCATCACCCGCAAAACGAAGTAGAAAATCAATTTCATTTTGTGTCAGCGCAATGATATCATCTCCAGCCCCCAAAAGCTTTGTCATAGCTTCTACTCTTTTTAACTGCTCATGCAGCTCATCCAAATTTTCTGATATAAGAAACAGATATCCCGGAAACAGCTTTTTCTTCTGAATATGCCACTGTCCCTTATACTTTATCTTCTCCTCATACAACGGAAGAACACAATGTGAAAGCACATCCTTACTTATGCGCTGCTCACACTCCTGCTTTATCTTTTCTTCCCTTCCAGTGCTCGTCTGAATGACATACCACATAAAACCTCCCATTAAAAACGGCAGCAGATACGTCTGAATGGTTCCTTGCGTGCACGCTTATCTCTCAACAAAATCGTGATCCGGTATCACCGCAATATTTTCTACATCCATAGCATCAATGCGAATCCAGCGGTGCCCATCTAAAAATTGGATCAGCGTATCAATTTCAGCTTCTTTTCCCTGCACCTCCATCTCTACGCTTCCATCATCTAAATTTTTTACCCAGCCGGCAAGGCCAAGAAGCCTTGCCTTATAAACTGAGAAATAACGAAAACCTACATCCTGCACTCTGCCGTAAAAAATGATATGCTTGCGAACTACAGTATCTCCCATATGCTTTCTCCTTTACATCACTTAACCGTGCAGACTGCTCTGAAATTTTTACAGATGCAGATGACGCGGCACGCCATCTACATAGAATGGATGCAGCTCTGCCTGAATTAACGGTCTTGCATAACGTGCAAACTCTGGTGTTACATGCATGCCGTCCTCGCTAATCCACTCATCCGGCACACATTTTTCCTTGTTTGCCACACGGCTTACATCAGTCAGACCAGTCTCTGTGCGGTACGGAATATCTGATACACGATAAATCGTGCACATCTTTCCAGTTTCACCGCGAAAAGCAGCTTCCACAGCAGCACCGCCTACCTGATATGCCTCTGTCACATCAGTACGGCTTGCAAGCGGAGAAGCACAGCGCTGCAAAACTGACAGCTCAACTGCTCTTGTCTTACATCCAAGATGAGCCTTAATCAAATCTGCAAGGTAACGAGCCGTACCTGAAAGCGCAGCCTTGTGACCAAATGCATCCACTGCACCAGGTCCTGATACAAGATCGCACAAGAACTCACCATCTTTGTTTTTCACACCCTCGCTCACTGCAATCACAAGCGTATGACGCTCTTTTTCAAGCTGCGAAACCTTTGCAAGAAATGTTTCCTCATCAAACGCGCGCTCTGGCAGAAGAATCATATCTGGTCCATTGCAGTCTGCACCTGCTGCCAGACTCGCTGCACCTGCCAGCCATCCTGTATGACGGCCCATAATCTCAACTACTGTTACACTATTCAGGTTATAGACACTTGAATCGCAGATAATTCCTTTGATCGTTGCCGCAATATACTTTGCTGCACTTCCATAGCCCGGTGTGTGATCAGTAAACATTAAATCATTATCGATTGTCTTTGGAACACCGATAAAGCGAATGCTGCTTTTTACCTTAGCACCATACGCTGCCAGTCTCGCAATAGTATCCATCGAGTCATTGCCGCCGATATAGAATACAGCGCCAATCTCGTATTTTTCAAATAAGTGAAACAGCTGTTTATATGGTTCCTCATCCACATCCGGATTTGGCAAACGAAAACGACAGCTGCCCAAATAGCTTGCCGGTGTACGCTTTAACAGCTCAATATCCATCTTATCGCTAAGACACTCATTTAAATCAACGATCTGCTCCTGGAGCAGTCCCTGTATTCCATAGCGCATACCATATACATGCTCTGCGCCCATCGCCCTTGCTGTCTCATAAACACCTGCAAGGCTTGCATTAATTACTGCCGTCGGTCCACCTGACTGTCCAACTAATACATTCTTGATTGTCTCCATAAAACATACCTCCTCAACGAAAACAGTATACATTGTTTTTAGGATTTCAGCAAGACTTTTTTGTTTGGTCGGTATACACCTAATCCTTCTTCAACGGATCACACATTTGCAAATTAATAAATTTGATGCTAATATAGCTGATATACACCTAACTTGATTGGGTTGATAAAAAAGGAGTCCCATTTTGAAACAAAAACATTCTAATCGTCTTTGTTCTATTATTGTTAGCATCATAGTTGTTCTTATTGTACTGATTGCTGTTTCGTTATTTTGGGTGAATAGCCGTCTATGTTTTGTCGATTACACACCATATAGCTATTCTGAATCTGGTGATGCAATCAAAAATCCATATGTTGGCTTGTACTCGATTCGCGGCTATCTGTTGGCAGAGGATGCCACATTTTCACTGCCTGAGACAAATGCTGCAATTGATTCATCCAGCTCTTCTTTTGAACTATCACTGCTTGAAATCAATCTGAAAAATTATGGAAATTGTGATCTTTCTGATAATGCACTTAGCCAAATTGATTCTATTTTGTCTGCATGGACTAAGACAGGCAGTCAGCTAATTTTGCGCTTCTTATATGATTGGGATGGTCAAAATTTAGAAAGTGAACCAAATGAGTTGTCACAGATTTTAATACATATGGAACAGGTTGGACCAATCGTAAATAAGTATGCCTCATCTGTCTACATTATGCAGGGAATTTTTGTCGGAAACTGGGGCGAGATGAATAATACAACACATATGGGAAATGGTGAGATGGAAACGCTAATTCAAAAGTTGGACGATGTTATTGATCCTTCTATTTTTCTTTCGGTTCGCACTCCTGCGCAGTGGAGAACCATTGTAGGCGAGTATCATGGCACCAAAGTACCGCGTTATCCACAGCCAAATCTTTTGTCTTCCTTGGCTTCACGTCTAGGTTTGTATAATGATGGAATGCTTGGCTCTGCAAATGATACAGGCACTTACGGGGATAAGGCAGCTGCAGATTTGGATACAAATTATAACGATGCGTGGACACGCGAAGATGAGCTTGCCTTTCAGAATAACCTCTGCCGTTATGTACCAAATGGCGGCGAGGTGATTATTGATAATGTATATAATGACTTTGATAACGCTGTAAAAGATCTTTCGCAAATGCATGTGTCTTATCTAAACAGTGAATATGATAGCACTGTACTGAATAAGTGGAAAGAAACTATAGTAAATAAAACTTACGATGTTTGGAATGGAATGAGTGGATATGACTATATTGAACGCCATCTAGGCTACCGATATGTCCTTGACAGTTCATCGTTAAAATTTCATCCGCTGTTTGATGATACCGGAATGCTGACAGTAACAATTCGAAATGTAGGCTTCTCGAATTGTTACCGTCCTCTTGAGGCAAGCGTATATGTAGTTTCAGATCTAACGGGGGATTGTGTCGCTAAGGTACCTATTGATACTGATCCACGCCTATGGAACAGTGGGGAGTCTTCCTCATTTACAGTTCCAATTGATGTGCGCAGTCTGAATAATAGGGAAAATAATACTTATACGCTTTATTTAAAATGCAGTGATACCACCCTTAACCGCACAATACTATTTGCAAATACACAGACGCTTACAGAATATGGATACGAGGTAGGAAGCATCGAAATATAATTCCTAAGACCTTCTACTCGGCAAGCAAGGCCGCTATTTCTTCTTATCTCGGAGTGTCAGTCAGATGGAGCATGATGAGCAAAATATAAATTCTTAAGTCTTTTGTGCAAGATTCTTCCAGCGGCAGTGCGAGAAAAAATCGTAGAAAAAAATATATGGGTAAAGCTTTACTCATGCAGTTCCAGTGGCAGTCCGTCCGGGTCATGGAAGAAAGTCATCTTCTTTCCAGTATAATCGTCAACCCTAATCGGCTCACATTCGATTCCTACATCTGTCAGCTCTTTCACCGTCTGCTCCACGCTATCAACGCAGAACGCAAGGTGACGCAAACCACATGCCTCCGGGCGATTCACTCGCTTCGGAGGATTTTCCTCTGCAAAAATCTCCAACTCCGTAAGCTCATTGACACGCAGATCTAGCTTCCAGTCTTTACGCTCCGGGCGGTAGTTTTCCCTGATGACAGAGAAGCCCAACCTGTTTACATAGAAATCCTTAGCTGCTTCGTAATCAGATACGATGACTGCAATATGATGTATTTTAGATAAGTTCATTTTTTCTCCACTCCATTTCTTTTAATTTTTGTTCTTCTTTTATTTACATCACAAGCTATATACCACCCCTCAAAATATACCGTGTGAACTCCTGGAGTTCAGTTTGTCCACACGGCAAATATTATTTCAGTTTTTCATCGACCTTCAAAGAGTCAATGTTGGCGGCGATGGATGCGATCTCAATATTCAAAGATGCAACAGTCTCCTGCTTCTGCCAATATATGTCAACTGCTGTTTTTAACTTTCTAAAAATAACATTAATCCGTATATACAACACCCTTCTTCAAGATAATATTAGCATACTGAGCTGTTTCACCTGTTGCAACAACACAGTATGCATTTTTCGCTCTCTCGTAGTACGAAAAGCGTTCCATAAATTCAACTGGCGTGCCTGGTTCCTGCTCATTTAAAATTTCTTTATATTCATCCCAAATCACCGGCACTACTGGATCTCCTGGAACCACCTCCATCAAAATAAAACGATCTTTTTCATACGTATCAAGTGGGAAAAGCGGCAAAATTGCTTTCAGTAAATCTGCTGCTCCTATTCCGTCTGCACGAATAACACGTTTTCCTGTTGTCTCAGACGGAAAATTTGCATCTGCAAGAACAATCTCATCTCCATGTCCCATCTCACATAAAACCTTTAACAGCTCCGGGCTAATTAACGGTGAAATTCCTTTTAACATATTTTTCTCCTCCTGCAAAACAGTCTGCATGCATAATGCATGCAGACCTTTCATTTACTTATTATTTATACAAACTGGCACTGCCATACAGATACACCACTGTCCTGGAACACATCATGTAAACGCTCCTGCAGCTGTTTGGCCGTAATACCCTTTTTCAATACAACCTGAAGGAAACCACCGCCTCCTGCGCCACAGATCATCTTTGCATCAATAAGATCTTCTACTGCCTTAAAAATCATATCAATACAAACATTTGTACATCCGCTGTCAAGGCGCTTGCTTAATTCCCAATGTTCATTTAAAAGTCTTGCAAATGCATCGACATCACCTTTCTCCAGCTCAAAACGCATCAAAACTGCACTTCGCTGGATTTCATACAGAACCTCGACTGCATCTGGATTGCCGCCCACATATCGTCCTACTACATCGCGCAGCAAATTTCTTGCCAGACGACGCTGTCCAGAATAAATCAGACAGAAACGCTCATCAAGTTCTTTCATTGTCTGTTCACTCACAACACATGGCATACAGCTAATTTGCTGTCTAACTTCTGCATGAGATGTCACCATCTTAATTCCAGGTGCAAGACCGCCTACCTGATCCTGCCAGCCTCCTCCTGTCGACATAATTTGTTCCATACAAAGCACACGGTTATATAGTTCATCATCCTCTAACTTACGTCCTGTAATTTCATATAATGCTTTCACACATGCACCGGCAAGGATAGAAGATGTTCCAAGACCAGAGCCACGAGGAATATTGATTACCCGTGTAGATAAATATAAGCCACTGCCCAACTGATTTGTAATCTCCTCAATTGAACGATTCTCACTATACGGAATCAGACCACATGCAATTAATGCTGCCTTATGAAGTGCAAATGGATCATATGGATTACTTGAATCCTGCAGCTGCTTAATATCAGTAAATTCCTGCTCTGCTCCACTGTCTGCACTAGCCAAAACAATTCTGTTTCCTTCAATGCGACGTGCAATTGCCTCAATCGGATAATTTCCATCTAATAATACTGCTGCATTCAGAACAGTTCCGCCATGCTCCATGCAGTATGGCGGAGTATCACTCCAACCACCTCCCCAGTTTACACGAACTGGCAGACGAACAATTGACTCTTCCTTAGAAAGCTTCGTTTCCCTGCTGCACTCAAGTCCTGCGACAGCTGTATCCAAAACTGCCTTTCCAATCGTATCAAAACAATTGTCCATATATGTTTCTTTTACAAGTGACAGCATGTAATAAATACGAATCTTACGGCTAAACTGTTCAAGATTACGACTATCCAAACGTTCTGCTTCTCTCAAAAGCAAACGTTCAACGCGTGGTGAAACATTTCCTCCGCAAGATATAAATGCCTGCTTTAAATCAACTTTATTATCAATAGCTTCTAAAAGTGATTCCACACGGACCTTATCATCTAATTTATCCTGCCATGGAAGAATTGCTGTCACATCAGCCATATTAAAACTATCCTTTAATGAAACAAAAGAGTCTTTAACAGGAAAACCCTGCTCATATGCCTGCAGCGCAGCATCTACTGCTTCACGCATGGTGCGGCAAATAGGATAAATTTTTGCTGTCCAAAGCGGCTCTGAAAGCTTCCTTCCAAACAGGCTGCATTCCTTTGGATTATCATTTACCCCATACATACGAGCAACAAACTGCTCCTCACCAAGCTTTAAACCATGAATCACGGCACCGTCTGGAATATTCTGTCCATCAAGCGTAACACCTGATACCACACAATTCGTTCCAATCACTGTTCCATGGTGAACATAGCTGTCCTCTACATAAGTACCCTTTCCAATCTTTGCACGCTTGCTGATATAGCTGTTTCCAGATGCATAGCCACTGCGGATGCTTGTACTATTAGTATTTACAAAACTGTTCCATCCAAGATATACAAACTGCTCCATTCCCTCTGTCATCAAATGGCGCAGCTCTTTTGTCGTTCCGAAATGGATAAATGCAGCCGGTGACATGCGAATCAGCTTCATATGAAATGTATGAAGCACCTCCCAAAGTTTCGTGCGGCACTCATGGAGTTCTGGCGTAAAATCACCTTCCGGTGTTTCCTTATAATACTGCTCCAGTGAGGACTGGGATGCCAGCGGATATAAAAAGTCTGCATAAAAAGACAGTCTTGTATTTTCATTTACATAAGCATCAAACTGCTCTGGCGTATCTACCAATTTATATAATGCCTTTAACAGATCTGTATCCATGATAACAGCACCTGTATCAATATCAACATTTCCGTTTTCATCTGCAGCCTGCAGCTCATGAAGCTGATCTACTGTTTTCTTATGTAAAAATCCACCTACATTTCCCTGCTCATCAACACGGTATACACCATGATTTTTTCCAATTTCAGCAGGTTCCTTAATTGACAATGCCGCTGCTCCGCTTCCGTAAAAATCAATCTGAAGTGGATTAAACAACAAAAGAACATCACCTGAACATACAAGCATACCAGCACGAATACGCGCTGCTACTCCGCACATAGAAATCATAAACTCATCAAAAAGTGTAGATCTTCTGCCATTTGGAAGCAGACGCGGAACAGGCGAGAACAGCTTGCCACATGCAGAATACTGAGGCACGCGCTTACTGTCTCCGCCAGAATGAATCACGAGAATACGCTTATCATCAAAACTTCCTGCATCCTGATGTATGTAACGCAGCACATTTAATGTAGCGCCGCCGCTTCCCACTCTTTTCCCATCTGGATCTGGAAGAACTGCATAATGAATAGACTTTGGCAGCATTCCATGATCAAGACGGTACTGAATCTGCATACGATACGACTGCGCCTGTGATTCATTTGACGCAGTCAAAATCACGTAATCCCAAAGCGGCATTTTTTGTTTTTCAAGCAATTCCATATATTGCCTAGTACAATCCTCATAAGACTGCTGAAGAAATAATGTTTTGTGTGACATGTTATCTTTTCCTTTCACCTTATATATTCCCTATTATATCGTACTTTTTTTTTAGCGTCCACTAGATTTCATACTTAATCTTATCATGAACATTAACATTTTTTCCCATCTGGACCTCAATTACTTTTAGCTCTGTCTCTGCAATAATAGTATGACGACAGCCTGCCTTCATTTCAATAACATCACCTGGCTTTACAGACCGTTCTTTTTCATTTAAAACTACGCGGCCTGTTCCAGAAATAATGTTCCATACTTCATCACGAAACTCATGACTGTGATAATTCATTTTATGTCCAGGATTTAAAGTTACCTTGATCGTAAGGCTCTCTTTCTCAACGTCCAAAACACGAAAGCTTCCCCATGACTTCTCAGCAAACATAACTCGATGATCCAGTGTATTGACAAATGGCTTAATATAACTCGATTGCTTTTTATCTGATACAAGAATGCCATCTGGACTAGCAGATACAACAACATCCTTTAATCCCATACAAAGCACTGGAAGATTAAGTTCATTTACGACATGCACATTCTGGCATGTCTCACTAAAAAGCGCCTGTCCAACATTACGGCTGTCCATTGCTTCTGTAAGAGTATTCCACGTTCCCAAATCCTTCCACATTCCAGAAAAACGCATTACTTCGATTTTTTCCTCATGCTCAACAACTGCATAATCAAAGCTGATTTTCTCTAATGTCTCATATTTATCAAATAAATCCTGATAATCAGTAAAATCAATCAGCTGATGTGCTCTTTCCAATACATAACCAAGTCGAAGTGCAAACACACCGCCATTCCAAAGAGCTCCCTGTGTAATATAAGTTTGAGCAACCTCTTCTGTTGGTTTCTCCTTGAACATAGAAACTGAGCTGATATTTTCCAGCGACTTTGGAATAATATAACCATACTTTGCACTTGGATATGTAGGCTCAATTCCCATTAAAACAAGATTAGCCGAACTTTCTGCCGCACGCTTTTCAAGCGCATCAAGAGCTTCAAAATAATCACTATCTACATAAGGATCAACAGGACAAATTACAATAGCTTCATCTAACGGCAGATGCTTTTTATCCTTCAAATAAGCTGCCGCCAGTGCAATAGCCGGAAACGTATCTCTTCTACAAGGCTCAACACTAATTCCAACATTTTCTCCAAGCTGATTATGAATTGCTGAAACCTGAGACTTTGATGTTGCAATTGTCACATTAGCATCAGGATCAATACTTCTAATCTGACGATACACTCTTTGCACCATCGATTCAAGTGTTCCATCCTCTTTATGAAAAATCTTAATAAACTGTTTTGATCTAATATCATTTGAAAGCGGCCATAAGCGCTGTCCAGAACCGCCAGATAACAATACAATATTCATTTTTCTATCCTTTCTTATATGCGAAAGGCCGCTGCCCAAATTGGGTAACGGCCGCATTTCATTTAATCGTTATCGTTCAGCCCTCATCGGGTTATTTAAAAAGTCTTCATAGGACAGACGGATTCCCTCCTCAAGCTCAGTCTTGTATGTCCAGCCAAGAACCTTAGCCTTCGAAACATCA
>ENA-ORLW01001532-ORLW01001532.1-human-gut-metagenome-genome-assembly--contig:-NODE-1532-length-24922-cov-18.658925_pt1 | contig 24922 bp, 17 predicted proteins | sample MGYA00243017_ERZ508829 | MGnify/ENA primary metagenome ERZ508829 (study PRJEB26277, sample SAMN04329776) | human gut metagenome | biome: human-associated habitat | host: Homo sapiens | place: USA...
TCGAACTCTGACTTTTTGATAGTCTGTCGTCCGACGCTGCAAAGGTAAAGCTACTTTATTGAACCCTTACAGGGTTCACCCCCGATAGTTTAGGCGGTCGGCCTTCCCTTCTGGATGGGCGAGGGCTGAAGCCCTCGGTCCATACGTTACCGGCCCGTTCGCGGCTTGCGAGCTGGAAGCTCGCCCTCCTTGGGACGCACTTGCCGCCACTATTCACTATTCACTCTTCACTATTACCTAAAAAATATGGGGCGCCGGACTGCCCGGCGCCCCATATTTTTTGGTCACGGTGTTTTCAGAATTTGAAGCCGGTGGAAACCACGATGTTATTGTGGTTAGTGGTTAAGTCGGCGCTCGGGGTGTTAACAACGTCGGCATAGGGGGTGTAGGCGTGGTATGTGCTCTTGAGAGTGGTATGCTGATAGGTAAGATCCACATACCATGACTTGTAGCGGTAGCCCAAACCCAGGCAGATGTTGTAGTTGTCCTTATCGAGAATATAGCTCGGATCGGTGCCGCTGGTGTTGATTTCCATGCGGTTGTTCTCGGCGGCTTCGCGGATGTTTGTTGCCTGATAGTTGAAACCGGCGCGTGCGCTGATGCGGCGCGTGAGACGGTATTCAAGGCCCAGGCGGATTATGTTGGCTGCCTTGCAGGTTTCCTTGACGGCAGTGTTTACGCGGTCGTCTTCAACGAAGTTCTGGCCCCAGTTGTTCCATGTGCCGTACTTCACTTTCATATCGTTGTAGGCCACGCGCTCATAGTCGAGGCTGACGATAGCCTGATTGCCGATTACCAGCGAAGCGCCCACCATAAAACGCCAGGGAGTATGGAGACGCCAGTTGTACTCGAAGTTGTCGGTGTACTCGCTGCCGGAGAAGGTGCGGTTTTCGGAGTTGCCGGTTTCGCGATAGGGCGAGTAGTTGTACTGCGTTTCGCCTAAGCCGTTGGACGTGAGGTGCATCCAGGTGGGAGTATGGATGGCGAAGCCCACGCGCAGCATCTCGACGGGGCGAACGATAAGTCCGACCTTGAGGTTGGCGCCGGTTCCGGAGATGTATTTCTCGTTGTAGAGCCCGAAGCCGGCGTTGCCGTTCTCGAGATTGTTGCCATTACCGCTGTAGACGAGTGCGTCCGACATACTTTCGCTGTAGTTGCTCTGGCGGGAATAGCTCATATCCATGATGCCCACACCCAGACCCCAGTAGAGAATGTCGTTGACGTTGCCGCCAAGCTCGATGTCGTACTCGTCGACGTATCCCCATTCATGGACGGAATATTCGGCGTCGCCTGTAGTGCCGTTCTGATATAGGCCGGCATAGGTTTTGTCGTTGGTGGTATTGTTGATCATCAGCGAGTTGTAGGCCAAAATACTGAGCCAGTCGTTGTCGCTATCGAGATAGGGATCGTAGTTCTGCGACTTGTCGAAGAGCATCGAGCCGGAGTCGCTGCCGTCGGTAAAGGAAGCGATGTAGTTGCTCAGCGACGACGATGTTGGGTTATTGTAGCCGTTGAAGCGGCGGTCGAAGGCGCTCAGACGGTTGTAGCTCACGCCCCAGTTGATGGTGCGGAGCGTGCCGGGCAGCTTTATGGCGCCGATATATCCGAAGTTGTCGAAATATCCTTTTGTCTGGCGGTTTGAGAATTTGCCGTTGGAGGTTTCGGCGTTGTAGTTGCGGATGCTGATGTCGAAGGTAAGCCCGACGTCGCTGTGGCGGTAGACGCCGATGCCGGCCGGGTTCTGCGTCATGGTGGAGATATCACCGCCCAGAGAAGTAAAGGCACCGCCCATGCCCACAAAACGGGCTGTGCCGCGCAGCTGGGTAGGGGTTAGGCTGTAAGCATCCATGGCGCTCTGTGCCATGGTCTGCAGCGAGGCTCCCGCAGCTATTGCGGCAAGCGCTAAAGTGAGTGTATGTCTGCGCATAATGGTAAATGGTTGTGCAATTTTGTCGGGTAGTGAGCCTGAGCCGGGTATTCCGGGCTCAGACGCACTCTAACATTCGGTTGAACGTGAAATTATAACACGCCGTGTCGGTTTTTGGTTTATCGGCCGCGGCCTCGTCCGCCGCCGCCGCCACCACTGTGGCTGCCTCCGCCACCGCCTCGCGATCCGCTGCCCGGCGAGCGGTAGGAGCCGCCGCTGTTGTTGCGGCCGCGCGAGCTGCCGGAGTTGGATGGCGAATAGCTGCCGCTGTTGTTGCGCGACGGTGATGTATAGCGTGTGTTGGTGTTGGTGCCGCTGTTGTTGTTGCGACCGCGACGGTCGTTGTTGGAGGGAGTGTAGGTGCCGCTGTTGCCGCCCGTGGCGGGAACGGAGGGTCGCACGGTGTTGTTAGAGCCGCCGTAGTTCCAGCCGCCGGGATAGCCGAAGTTGCCGGGACGGTTCGAGGCGTTCACACCCGGACGGTAGCGGTTGGAGTTTCCGGCACTACCCGAATAGGCCGGGCGATGCGGACGGCTTGCGCCGGGGCGGTCATAACCGGAAGGACGGTGCGGCGGACGCGGACCGGGCGCGGGATGATGCCATCCCCACGACGGACCCCATCCCCACGACGGGCCCCATGCCCACGACGGGCCATACCACGGGCGATATCCCCAACCGGGCCCCCAGAAGGGGTCAGCCCAGCCCCAGTTCCAGCCGGCACTCCAGCCCCAGGTGGAATTCCAACCGAAGCTGAACGAAGGCCAGCCCCAGGAGTAATAGGGTGAGTAGCTCCACGAAGGCACGTTCCAGTAGTACGCCGACGGGTCTATGTTGTTGATTACGTATACGTTGATATCCTGCTCCGACGGGGTAGAATAGTAGTAGTCGATCAGGGCGGTGTCGCGGCTGGCGGAAACTACATCGGGGTTGTGGAAGCGCTCTATGCGACGGGTGTAGCTGAAGGCCGGGGTGCCCTCGGTGCCGCTTTTGATGTCGGCGCTGTCGGTGGTGCGCCTGTTGTAGGTGTCGACGTCCATAAGCAGCGGATTGGAGCTGCCCTGAGTGTAGTAGTCGGCCGAGGCCATGCCGGAAGCACGGTCGGCGGCAGTCTGCGCCTGCTGAGCTGCCTTCTGCTGCGCCTTGGCGCGCGAAGGCGAGTAGTACAGGTCGTCTTCAAAATCCTGCGCGGCGACAGGGAGGGCCGGCAGTGCGAGCATTCCGGCCAGAAGGCTCGCTCCAAGGAGGCGTGATATCTTTTCCATGAGAGAGTATGGGTTGCGTGTTTGTTTGTTAAGTTAGACAGCCGGGAGGCCGAGTGGTTTAGTTCACAAAAATACTTTTATTTATTCAAACAACGGTAATTCTGTAAACGTTCAGACCAATTTTTAAGACTTTTTTACAAGAAGTTTCTGTTTTAGATACTTCCCGGTGACCGACTTGGGGTCGGCGGCGATCTCTTCGGGTGTACCGGCGGCCACTACGGAGCCGCCGGCGTCGCCGCCTTCGGGCCCCATATCGATTATCCAGTCGGCGCATTTTATCATGTCCAGGTTGTGCTCCACTACTATTATGGTATGGCCCATGGAGATGAGGCGGTCGAAGGCATGGAGCAGCAGTCGGATGTCGTGGAAGTGCAGGCCGGTGGTGGGTTCGTCGAAGATGAACACGGTGTGGCCGGCGCTGTCCTGGCTCAGAAAGTAGGCGAGCTTGACGCGCTGGTTTTCGCCGCCGGAGAGTGTGCTCGACGACTGTCCCAGAGTGATATAGCCCAGCCCGACTTCCTTGAGGGGCTCGAGACGCTTTACGATGCGCTTCTCGATGGTGCCGTCGGAGGCGCCGAAGAAGTCGATGGCCTCGTCGACGGTCATATCGAGCACATCGGAGATGTTTTTGCCTCGGTAGGTCACTTCGAGCACGTCGCGCTTGAAGCGCTTGCCGTGGCACTCCTCGCAGACCATGGTGACATCGGCCAGAAACTGCATTTCGACGGTGATGACGCCTTCGCCTTTGCAGGCTTCGCAGCGGCCGCCCTCGGTGTTGAACGAAAAGTATGCCGGCGAGAGGTCAAGCTGCCGCGCGGCCTGCTGCGAGGCGAAGAGCTGGCGTATTTCGTCGTAGGCCTTCAGATATGTGGCCGGATTGGAACGGGTGGAGCGGCCGATGGGATTCTGGTCGACGAACATAATCTGCTGCACCCGATTCAGATCACCGCTGATGCCGCGGTGGGCGCCGGGAGCGTCGCCTTCGCCGAGAATACGGCGGTTGACGGCACGATAGAGAATGTCGCGCACCAGGGTCGACTTGCCCGAACCGCTCACGCCGGTAACAGCGGTGAACACCCCGAGAGGAAAGTCGACGGTGACGTCCTTGAGGTTGTGCTCCGTGGCGCGCTCCACTGTGATGCGGTCGCGCCAGCGGCGACGCGACTCCGGAAGTGGTATCGCCAGCTCACCTGTGAGATATTTCATCGTGTAGCTCGTCTTGGCGCCGGCCAGAAGGTCGGGGCTGCCCTGAAAGACTATCTCGCCACCGAGGCGCCCGGCAGCGGGGCCGACGTCGATGAGGGTGTCGGCTGCTCGCATTATTTCTTCGTCGTGCTCCACCACCAGAACGGTATTGCCCAGTCGCTGCAGTTTCCGGAGCACGCCGATGAGTCGCTCGGTGTCGCGCGAATGGAGGCCTATGGAGGGTTCGTCGAGTATGTAGATTGAGCCTACCAGGCTGCTGCCAAGTGATGTGGCCAGGTTTATGCGCTGACTCTCGCCACCGGAGAGGCTGTTGCTGAGGCGGTCGAGGGTTAGATAGCTCAGTCCCACCTCGACAAGGAAGGTGAGGCGCTGAACGATTTCGGTTAGCAGGCGGCCGGCTATCTTGGTGTCGTGGTCGTCGAGCTGCAAAGTCTTCATCCAATCCAGCAGCTTGCCGACGGGCATACGGACAAGGTCGAAGATGGTAGCGCCTCCAACACGCACATATCCTGCCTCGGGGCGCAGACGCGAGCCATGGCAGCGCCGGCATATGGTTTTGCCGCGGTAGCGCGCCAGTATCATGCGGAATTCTATAGCCTGACGCTGAGAGCTGACCCAGTCGAAGTAGGCGTTGATACCTTGTATGCCGAGCTTGGCGTCGCCGTTCCAGAGGAGGTCGCGCTGGGCATCGGTGAGTTCTTCGTAGGGGGTGTGGATGGGGAAGTCTACCTTCGACGCGCTTTCGATGAAGCGATTTTTCCAAACTCGCGACTTCGGGCCACGCCAGGGCGCAACGGCGTCGCTGAACACGCTCTCCCACTTCTGGGGCACGACGAGGTTCTCGGCAATGTCGAGGGTCTTGCCGAAGCCCTCGCAGACAGGGCAGGCGCCTACGGGATTGTTGAAGTTGAACATCTGATCGCTCAACTCCGGAAATACCATTCCGTCGGCCTCGAACATCTTCGAAAACTCATGGCGCCGAACCTTACCCTCGGGCGTCCACACCACCAGCAAACAGCGGTCGTGGCCCTCGAAGAAGGCGGTCTCGACCGACTCCGCCAAGCGCGACAGCTCGTCGCCCTCAGGAGCATAGGCGATGCGGTCGACCAGCAGGTCGGGAGTCTGCTTGCCGCGGCCGGGCGCGTAGTCGGCAATGTCGACGAATTCGTTTTTGGCCGTCAGAAGGCGGCTGTAGCCCTCTTTTGTGTAAATATCCAACTGCTCGGCCAGCGTGCGGCCCTCGGGCAGCAGAATAGGCGCCGCTACGGCCATACGGGTGCCGGCCGGATAGCCGGCAGCGGCGGAAAGGACGTCTTCTACTGTGTGGCGCTTCACTTCGGCGCCGCTTATGGGCGAATAGGTGCGGCCCACGCGTCCGAAGAGCATGCGCAGATAATCGTAAATCTCGGTGGAGGTGCCGACGGTCGACCGCGGATTGCGGGTGTTCACTTTCTGCTCGATGGCGATGGCCGGCGGTAGCCCGCGGATGAAGTCGCACTCCGGCTTGCGGAGTTTGCCCATAAACTGGCGGGCGTAGGCCGACAGGCTCTCCACATAGCGGCGGCGACCCTCGGCGTAGAGAGTGTCGAAGGCAAGCGACGATTTGCCCGAACCGCTCAGTCCCGTGACCACAACAAACTGATTGCGCGGAATCTCCACGCTGACATTCTTGAGATTGTTGACCCGGGCGCCTTTGACGGATATATTGGAAACTGACATTTATCTACCTTATTTAAACTTACAAAGATAACAAATTTTCGCCTGATATGCAACATTTCCGGCCGTCAATCCCCTCCCCTTATATTTTTTTAGTAATTTACCGCATCGATCCCAAATATATCCACTACCTTATGGCAAACTTCAATTTCTCCGTCCGCGCCGATCAGGAAGCCTTGCGCGGCAAGGAAATAATCACAGTGACAACCGACACCTTGCCCGGAAAACGTATCTTCTACGTCTTCGGAATGATTCATGCCGAGCTTCAGGACTGGAACCGAGGCAACGACTTCGACGTCATCGGCGACCTCCGGTGCATGTTCGAAAAGAAAGCCATAGCCATGGGTGCGACGGCAATATTTGGGTTCCGTATTCTATGCCAGGAGTTTATGGACTGGGAGACGGGGTCGCCGTCGACTCAGTTCGTGGCATACGGCACGCCCGTGATCTTCGAGAACGGCGACCACTTTTCGCGCGTCGAGCTTCGCGTCTACGAATAACAACGCGGGCCATCCGGTGAGGACGGCCCGCGTCGATATGTGCTGCGGAAGAGTGGTCAGTCTTCCTCCGTGCCGGGTGCGGCTTGCTTGGGAAGCACCAGATGCAGCCAAATGAAGGCTATGATGCCCGAGAGCACCGAGCCGACGACGATGCCCAGTTTGGCGTGTTCGAGTAGTGCGAGTTGGTGCGGGTCGGTGGCTGCGAAGCTTAGTGTGGCGATGAAGAGCGAAACGGTGAATCCGATGCCGCCCAGCATGCTGACGGCACTCATCATCTTCCAGTTGGAGTGGGCCGGCATGGGTGCCAGTCCGAGCTTGACGGTGAGCCAGCTGAAGGAGAGGATGCCCACGAATTTACCGATAACCAGACCGCAGATAATGGCCAGCGAGATGCCCTCGAAGGTGCTTGCGGGCTCCATGCCCAGAAGGAGGATGCCGGCGTTGGCAAAGGCGAAAAGGGGCAGGATGATGAAGTTGACCGGCGGATGGAGGGTGTCCTCGAGGTCCTGAAGCGGCGAGATAACCTTGTCGGAGGCGGATTCGACTTCTTTGAGCCAGTTCATCTGCTCCTTGGAGAGGATGGTGCGTTTGTTGAGGTCGTCATCATCTTCTTCGGCCTTGAAATGCGATATTGCCTTGCGGATTTTCTTTATATATCGGTTTGGGGCATAAACCGGGGTTGCCGGTACGCAGAAAGCCACCAGCACTCCGGCTATGGTGGGATGGATGCCGGAATTGAGGAAGAGGAACCATATCACGCCGCCTATGCCGATATAGAATGTCTTGCTCTTTATGCGCAGCACGCTGCCGAGCAGCAGCACCCCGAAGAGTATTGCGGCATAGCCCAGCAGGGCGAGGTTGATGTCGGTGCTGTAGAAAGCGGCGATGACGATGATGCCCCCGATGTCGTCGACCACGGCCAGGGTGGTCAGGAAAATCTTGAGCGAGAGCGGCACACGGCGCCCCAGCATGGCGAGCACGCCCAGCGAGAAGGCGATGTCGGTGGCCATGGGGATGGCGGCCCCGCCGCTGTAGTCTGTGCCGCGCGAGAGCAGCCAGTAGACCAGCACCGGGCAGGCCATGCCGCCGACGGCACCTATTATAGGCAGAAGTGCCTGCTTGATGGAGCTCAGCTCGCCAACGAGCACTTCGCGCTTTATTTCCAGGCCTATGCTGAAAAAGAAGATTGCCATCAGGGCGTCGTTGATAAACGACAGCAAGTTCATCGGGTGCCCCGAGTGCGAAAAGAGGTTAAAGCCGCCCAGCTGAAGGCGTACTTCCTGCGTCCAAAAGTCGAAGTAGTACTGATTGACGGCCGGTATGTTGGCCACTATCAGCGCCAGCACGGTGGCGGCGATGAGCACGTTGCCGCCGGTTGCGTGCCGCCGAAGCGACTGCCGGGCGGCATAGAATATGCCTTCTGAGAATACCGAGCCTTCGGGCTGCGGTGCGGGTGATGAATTTTTTGCCATTGGATAGAGTTTGTCGGGGCGCGGTGGAATAGTACCCGGCCTCTTATTAAAAAACAACTCCGCGAATCGTTCCGTTCACAGCCCTGCGTGGGCTGACGACAGAATATGACAAGACCCCGGGCTTGGCGACCCGGGGTCTTGCATGGTAATATTATTCTACGCCGTAAGCGGCGAGTTCTTCTACCTTGAAGGTTTTGATAAACTCAGCGTGCTTGGTAACTTCAGCAGCGGTGAGGTTGGTGTAGACGGTGGCCGAAGCCTTGAACGATGCGTTCTTGGCGGCGTCCTGAAGGAGCAGGTAAGCCATGATGAGGCCACCGGCCATTTCGACCAGGCGACGGGCCATGAAATCGAGGTAGCGGGGGTTGTTCTCGCCCGTAACCTTCTCTACGGCGGCGGCATACTCCTCGGTCAGGGCAGCCAGGCGGTCGGCCAGGGGCTGAAGCTCGGCGCCGAAGTCCTGCTCGGCATAGCTCTTGATGAGGTTGAGGTAGGTGCCGGTGGTGACGTGGCGGATGGCGGCCACTACCTGGAGCTGGGTGGTGCCTTCGTAGATGGAGGTGATGCGGGCGTCGCGGTAGATGCGTTCGCAGGCATAGTCCTTCATGAAGCCGGAGCCGCCGTGCACCTGGATGCAGTCGTAGGCGTTCTGGTTGCAGTATTCGCTGCCCAGGCCTTTTGCCAGCGGGGTGAGGGCGTCGGCGAGCTTGCTGTAGTGCTTGCACTCGGCGCGCTCTGTTTCGTCGAGTCGACGTTCGCGGGCAATGTCTTCGTAGATTTTGTAGACGTCGACGAAGCGGGCCGTTTCATAGAGCAGGCTGCGGCTGGCGTCGAGCTTGGCCTTCATCACGGCGAGCATCTCGCTGACTGCGGGGAACTCGATGATGGCCTTGCCGAACTGGCGGCGCTCCTTGGCATACTGCAGAGCCTCGCGGTAGGCGAGCTCGCTGACGCCCACGCTCTGGGCGGCGATGCCGAGGCGGGCGCCGTTCATCAGGGCCATCACATACTTGATCAGACCCAGGCGGCGGTTGCCGCACAGCTCGGCGGGCGCGTTCTTGTAGACGAGCTCGCAGGTGGGCGAACCCTTGATGCCCATCTTGTTTTCGATGCGGCGAACGTTGACGCCACCGTTGCGTTTGTCGTAGATGAACATCGACAGGCCGCGGCCGTCCTTGGTGCCCTCTTCGGAGCGGGCCAGCACGAGGTGAATGTCGCTGTCGCCGTTGGTGATGAAGCGCTTAACGCCGTTGAGCACCCAAGTGCCGTCTTCCTTCTGGGTTGCCTTGAGCATAACGCTCTGGAGGTCGGAGCCGGCGTCGGGCTCGGTGAGGTCCATACTCATGGTCTCGCCTTCGCACACACGGGGTATGTACTTGGCGTGCTGCTCCTCGGAGCCGAACTCATAGAGGGTTTCGGCGCAGTCCTGAAGGCCCCAGAGGTTCTCGAAGCCCGTGTCGGCGCGGCTTACGATGTCGGCGGCCATGATGTACGGGGTGATGGGGAAGTTCAGGCCGCCGAAACGTCGCGGCATGGCCATACCCATCAGGCCGGCCTTGCGGCATACGTCGAGGTTCTCGACGGTGCCGTCGGCATAGTGAGCGCGGCCGTCGGAGCACGAAGCGCCCTGGTGGTCGACGGCTTCGGCATTGCCGGCAATGGTTGTTCCGCAAACCTCGCCTACGATTTCGAGTACACGCTCGTAGTTGTCCATAGCGTCCTCGAAGTTGCGGGGGGCATAATCGAATTTATCGGCTTCGGAATAGCCGCGTTCCTTCAGAGCCACGATTTTTTCCATCAGCGGGTGATGGAGGTGGTGGCGCAGGTCGGAGTTGTCCGTATAGAAGTTAGCCATGGTGTGCTTTACTTGGAGTTCTTTTTATAGTATTTGATGAGTTTGGGAACGACCTCTTCCATGTCGCCGGTGATGACGTAGTCGGCGATGGTATTGATGGGTGCGTTGGGGTCGTTGTTGATGGAGATGATGATGGAGCTGTCCTGCATGCCGGCGATGTGCTGGATCTGGCCGGATATGCCGCAGGCGATGTAGAGCTTGGGGCGCACGGTCACGCCGGTCTGGCCGATCTGACGTTCGTGCTCGATGAAACCGGCGTCGACGGCGGCACGCGAAGCGCCTACCTCGGCACCCAGGGTGTCGGCGAGGTCGAAGAGGAGCTGGAAGTTCTCCTTGGAGCCCACGCCGTAGCCGCCGGCCACGATGATGGGCGAGTTCTTGATGTTGACTTTGCTCTTCTCGATGTGGCGGTCGATGATTTCAACCACGAAGTCGGTGTCGGCAACGTACTTGGCAGGGTCGAGGTCGACAACGACGCCCTTGTAGTCGGGGTCTTTGATTTCTTTCTTCATCACGCCCTCGCGCACGGTAGCCATCTGGGGACGGCAGTCGGGGTTGACGATGGTGGCCACGATGTTGCCGCCGAAAGCCGGGCGAATCTGATAGAGGAGGTCGGTGTACTCCTTGCCGGTCTTGGGGTCCTTGTGGGGACCGATTTCCAGGGCCGTGCAGTCGGCGGTGAGGCCGCTGTGGAGGCAGGAGCTCACGCGGGGACCGAGGTCGCGGCCTATGCAGGTGGCGCCCATGAGGCACACCTGAGGCTTGATTTCGCGGAAGAGGTTGATCAGTACGGCTGCGTGGGGGTTGGAGGTGTAGGGATAGAGGCGCTTGTCCTCCACTTTATATACGGTGTCGGCGCCGTAGGGGAAGAGTTCTTTTTCGATGCCCTTGAGATTGTCGCCAATCACAATGGCTTCCAGTTTTACGCCGAGGCGGTCTGCCAGCACGCGTCCTTTGGTGAGGAGTTCGAGGCTCACGTCGGCAACGTGTCCGTCTTCGTATTCGCAGTAAACTATAACGTTGTTGTTGTCTGCCATGATTCTGTGTTTTTCAACCTATGGTGTGGTTGGCGATAAGTTCTTTGACGAGTTCTTCAATCTGGGCGTCGTCGTTGTCGAGCCGACGGCTTTCCTTGGCGGTGAACACCACGTTTTCAACGGTTTTCACCTTTGTGGGGGAGCCGGGCAGACCAATCTGCTCGGGGTCGGCCTCCACATAAGCGGCGCCCCACTCCTGAATCTGAAGTTCGGGGTGAGCGGCCACGCGCTCGGCGAGCTCGGGAGCGAGTTTTGCCACTTCGGAGGGCGAAGCGGCGTTTTTGTACTTCATCAGGCGCTTGGCGTTGCGGGGGCGGCAGTCGGCGGCGCTGCCGTTGACGGTCACTACGCAGGGCAGCGGAGCCTTTACGGTCTCCACGCCGCGTTCGAGGCGACGCTTCACGATGATTTTGCCGTCGGCAATCTCGAGGATGTCCTCAGCGTAGGTGACCTGGGGTATTCCGAGTTTTTCGGCTATCTGGGGTCCTACCTGGGCGGTGTCGCCGTCGATGGCCTGACGGCCGCCGAGGATGAGGTCGTAGTTGCCGAATTTCTTCACGGCCTGTGCCAGGGAGTAGGAGGTGGCGAGGGTGTCGGCGCCGCCGAAGGGGCGGTCGGTGAGCACGATGCCGCCGTCGGCACCGCGGTAGATGGCCTCGCGTACTATTTCGGCAGCGCGCGGCAGACCCATGGTCAGCAGCGTCACGGTGGTGCCGGGATGTGTTTCTTTGATGCGGAGGGCCTGCTCAAGAGCGTTCAGGTCTTCCGGGTTGAAGATTGCGGGAAGAGCGGCGCGGTTGATGGTGCCGTCCTCTTTCATGGCATCTTTGCCTACGTTGCGGGTGTCGGGCACCTGCTTGGCAAGGACAATGATGTTCAGGCTCATAGATATATGTCTTGGTTTATATTTTCAAGTTTATAGCCGCAAAATTACAATTTTTCACCAAAACGGCCAAGCTTTACCGGCCGCGCGGCGGTCCCTTTGCGTTAAAATATCCTAACTAAGCAGTTTGCGGCCCGTCGGCGCGCACCGTGCCGTATTCAGCCGACGGGGCGGCGGTGGCCACCGCCGCCCCATTGCGTCTGCGGATTGTGCTTTGTTTCAGCGGCGGCTTTCGAGCCAGCGGCGGGCGTTGACGAAGGCCTGCAGCCATACTGTCACTTCCGGACCGGCCTCTGTGCGCCCGTAGGCCCATTGCCAGGGGAAGACGGCGCGCTCAAGGTGGGGCATGATGGCCAGATGCCGCCCGTCGGCGCTGCACACGCCGGCGCAGTCGTAGTCGGAGCCGTTGGGGTTGCCGGGATATTCCTGGTAGCTGTACTTCAGCGCGATGGGAGCGTGGTCGGCGCCCGCCTCGAACTCGAAGCGGCCTTCGCCGTGGGCCACCCAGATGCCGGCTTCGGTGCCGGCCAGCGGGCCGAACATCACGGAGGGGTTTTCGGGGATGACCACGCTTACAAACTCGCTCTCGAACTTGCCGGAGCGGTTGTGGCGCATGGCGCCGGTGTTGTGCCCGAAGGGGCGCCCGACGAGGTTGAGCTCCATCATGAGCTGGCAGCCGTTGCAGACGCCCAGGCTGAGGGTGTCGGGGCGGGCGTAGAAGTTTTCGAGGGCACGGCGGGCGGTGTCGTTCCAGCGGAAAGCGCTTGCCCAGCCTTTTGCGGAGCCGAGCACGTCGCTGTTGGAGAAACCGCCGCAGAACACAATCATGCCGACGTCCTCGAGAGTCTCACGGCCGGTCATGAGGTCGGTGACGTGAACGTCGCGCACGTCGAAGCCGGCGGCGTAGAGGCTGTAGGCCATTTCGCGGTCGCCGTTGACGCCTTTTTCGCGTATTATGGCGGCGGTGATGCCGCAGCGGCCTGTGCGGCGCTCTGTCAGGCCCATGCTGCTCCAGGTGCCCTCGAAGTCGGCGGGCATGGCGAAGCGCAGCGGCTGGAGGCCGAGGTTGGCGAAGCGTGCGTCGGCACATTCCTTGCTGCTCTGCAGTGGCTCGAGGGCGGCGGAGACTGCTCCCCACACCTTGCGCATCGAAGGCACGGAGACGAAGATTTCGCGGCCGGCATGGCTTATGTTGAGCACATTCTCGGCACTCGGCGCTCCGATGGGGAAGTAGCGCACTCCGGAGGCGTCGAGGATGGCCTCGGCGGCTTCTTTATGCTCGTCGGCAACCTGAACCACAACGGCCGGATTCTCGGCGAAGAGAATCTTGACGAGGTCGCTCTCGCCGTACATTGCGAAGCCGTCGGTGTAGAAGTTTATGCCGCCGGTGGTGTTGGCGAAGCACATTTCGAGCAGCGTGGTGACCAGGCCGCCGGCGCTGACGTCGTGGGCGGCGCAGAGCATGCCGCCGTCGACCATCTTCTGCATGGCGTCGAAGGCGGCGCGGAAGGCTTCGGCGTCGGCCACGTCGGGCACGGCCTGCCCTACTCTGCCCAGGGTCTGGGCCAGCGCGGAGCCGCCCAAGGCGAGGGGTGCGGAGCTGAAGTCGATGTAGTAGAAGCCGGAGTCGGCGCGACGCTCGGCCACAGGGCCGACGATTTTGCGGACGTCGCTGACCTCGCCGGCGGCGGAGATGATGACGGTTCCGGGCGAGAGCACCTTGCTGCCGTCGGGATACTTCTGGGTCATCGAGAGGCTGTCCTTGCCGGTGGGTATGTTGACTCCCAGGGCGATGGCGAAGTCGGAGGCGGCGGCAACGGCGCTGTAGAGGGCGGCGTCCTCGCCTTCGTTGCGGCAGGGCCACATCCAGTTTGCGCTGAGCGAAACGGCGTCGAGGCCTCCCTGCAGGGGAGCGGCTGCGATATTGGTGAGGGCTTCGGCGATGGCGAGGCGGCTGCCGGCGGTGGCGTCGGCCAGGGCGGCCTGCGGGGCATGGCCTATGGAGGTGGCTATGCCGGCGCGGCCGTGGTAGTCGAGGGCCACGGCGCCGCAGTCGGCAAGCGGCAGCTGGAGCTCGCCGACGCACTGCTGGGCGGCGGTGCGCCCCTTTACGCTGCGGTCTACTTTGTTGGTGAGCCAGTCCTTGCTGCCCACGGCCTCCAGGCTGAGCACGGCTTCTATATAAGAAGGTATGAGAGCGTCGTCGGGCTCTACCTCGGCGAAAGAGGGAGCCACGGTGCGGTCGGTGATGACGGTTTTGGGCGGGTTGCCGAGCATGTCGGCCACGGCGAGGTCGAGCACGGCGCGGCCCGAGCTGCGGCGGCGGAACACGAGGCGATGGTCACCCGTGGTGGCGCCTACGCGGAAGAGGGGTGCGCGCTCGCGGGCGGCGATGGCCTCCACGCGGGGTATGTCTTTTTCGTTGACCACAAATCCCATGCGCTCCTGGCTCTCGTTGCCGATGATTTCCTTGTCGCTCAGGGTGGGGTCGCCGACGGGGAGAGCGTCGATGTCGATTTCGCCGCCGGTGCTTTCGATGAGTTCGCTCAGGGCGTTGAGATGTCCGCCGGCGCCGTGGTCGTGGATGCTGACGATGGGATTGTCGTCGCTCTCGGCGAGGGCTTGGATGAGGTTTGCCACTCGCTTCTGCATTTCGGGGTTGGCGCGCTGCACGGCGTTGAGCTCTATGGCGCCGGCGTAGCGGCCGGTGTCGACGCTGCTGACGGCACCGCCGCCCATGCCGATGCGGTAGTTGTCGCCGCCGGAGAGCATCACCACCTGTCCGGGTTCGGGCTCGCCCTTGATGGCATGTTCGGCGCGGGCGTAGCCGACGCCACCGGCGAGCATGATCACCTTGTCGTAGCCGTAGGTGCGTGCGCCTTCCTGATGCTCGAAGGTGAGGAGCGAGCCGCAGATGAGGGGCTGTCCGAACTTATTGCCGAAGTCGCTGGCGCCGTTGGAGGCTTTGATGAGTATTTCGGAGGGTGTCTGGTAGAGCCATTGGCGCTCCTTGACGGCTTCTTCCCAGCGCAGGGGGCCTTGGCCCCTCAGACGCGGGTAGGACGTCATGTAGACTGCCGTGCCGGCCAGGGGGAGGCTGGCTCGGCCGCCGCCGAGGCGGTCGCGTATTTCGCCGCCGCTGCCGGTTGCGGCGCCGTTGAAGGGTTCTACTGTGGTGGGGAAGTTGTGGGTTTCGGCTTTGAGCGAAATCACGGTGTCGACGCTCTTTTCGGCGAAGAAGCTGGGACGGTCGCCGCGCTCGGGGGCGAACTGGCTCACGGCGGGTCCTTCGACGAAGGCAACATTGTCCTTATATGCCGAGACGAGGCGTCGGGGATGGCGCGAGCTGGTCTCCTTGATCATCTTAAAGAGGGAGCGGGGCATTTCCTTGCCGTCGATGATGAAGGTGCCGTTGAAGATTTTGTGGCGGCAATGCTCGGAGTTTACCTGGGAGAAGCCGAACACTTCGCTGTCGGTGAGGGGTCGTCCGAGACGCTCGGCGAGGCCTTGGAGGTATTTTTCCTCCTGCTCGGAGAGGGCGAGGCCCTCGGAGGCGTTGTAGGCGGAGATGTCGGTGATTTCGACGGGAGCGGCGGCCTCGGCGTCGATGGTGAGGGCGTCGGGGGAGAGCGCGGTGTAGACGCTTCGCAGCATGGGGTCGAAAGCCGGGGCCGTGCCTGCGGGCACGCGCTTGAACTCCTCGATACGCAGAATGCCGCTGAGACCCATGTTTTGGGTAATCTCAACGGCATTCGTGCTCCAGGGGCTTATCATTTCTTTTCGGGGGCCGACGAAGGTGCCCTCGGGCGAACCTTCGGCGGGGGCGGCGCCGCCGAAGAGCCACTGCAGGCGTTCGGTTTCGGCGTCGGTAAGGCGATGGTCGGCGGACACGGCGTAGACCGTGTTGCCGTCGGCAGTCGTAAAGTATTTGAGCATGGCGGGAAAGTGCTTTTGTTTTTCCGCCGCAAAGTTACGCATTTTATCCCGCATGGGCAAACGCGCACACCTAAAAAAACCGGCCACGCCTCGTGGGCGCAGCCGGTGGGTATGGTTGGACTCAGTCCGCTGATCAGAGGGCTACCTTGGTCACGGTAGAACCTGCGCGGCGGATGAAGATGCCGTTTGCGGGGTTGGCAACGGGACGGCCCTGGAGGTCGAAGTACTCGGCCGGGGCGGCAGCGTCGACGCTGATGTTCTCAACGCCGGTGGTCTGCTTGTTGATGGAGATCTGCTTGGTCTCGCTCTGCACGCCCTTGTTCTCGGCGTAGTAGGTGAGCAGGTCGCCGTCGACAACGGGAACTTTCTCGGTGTGCTTGGTCACTTCGAGACCGTCCTTGCTGACAGCCATGAAGGCGGGACGCTCGGAAGCAACGTTGTAGTAAACAACCACGCCATTCTCGCTGTCGTAGACGAAGTCGGCAAGGTATTCGCCGTCGCCGGTTTCCTCGAACACAACCTCTACAGAGGGTGCCTCTACGCCCTGACCGGCAGACTCGATGAAGATGTGCACATCTTCCTGACCGCTTCCATAGCAAGCGAAGAGATTGTTGGTGTCGTTGTACCGAATAATATTTCGACCCTGGTCGTTTAGCGAGAAGGTGATTACAGCTGCGTCATTTGTTCCAATGGTCACAGTTGCATAAATCGGGTCTGTTGAAAGTCGCAGGTAATTGTTCTTACCGGTAGCAGCCGGAGTAAGATAGCTGTCAACCTCAGTGCCAAGCTTTTTGAAGGCATACTTGCCATCGGAAACCAACAGTTCGAATTCAGCAACACCTTCAGCTTCGGTGACGGCGGTCTTATCTGTGTTAAGCGTTACGCCAACAGCCGGGAAGTTGCGGTCGGCATTAGTTTTAGAGAGAGACTTGCTATTTTCGATGTTCACGATGATGATCTTGGCACCGGCAACGAGCTGGTTGACATCGGTTACGAGGGCGTATCCGCCGGCGACGATGGAGGCGTCGGTAACGGTGAGGACGTAGGAAGCGGCGCCTTCGTACTTGGCGGGGTTGGCGGGAGTTGCGGAGATGGTGGTGTTGCCGGCGGCGAGGATGGTGACTGCGCCTTCGGCATCGACGGTGGCAACGCGTTCGTTGGACGAAGCGTAGACTACCTCAATAGCGGCTTCGTTGGTCAGTGCGGGGAAGTCGCCGTGCTCGGTGGAGTTGAGGTATTTCTCGACGGCAGCTTCGCTGTAGGCAAGAGCGGCGTCGATTTTCTTTACGATGATAGTGTAGCTGGCCTTGCCGGCTTTGTATTCATCGTTTTCGGCTGCGGTAGCGGTGATGACGGCAGTACCGGCAGCGCCGATAACTATGGTGCCATCGTTTTCGTCGACAAGAGCAACGCCTTCATCGCTGGAAGTGTAGACGATGGCAGCGTTGGTGGCCTTGTTGAGGTTGGGAGCTTCGAAGTCCTCAGCCTCTACGTAGGTGGTGAACTCAGTGACGTCGCCGAAGCTCAGACCTGCTTCCTGACGGAGGTCGGGAGCAGCTGTTACGACAACCTTGAGGGTAGCCTCACCGGCAGCGTAAGTCTCGGTGGCAGGGGTGGTAGCAGTGATGACAGCTTCGCCTTCGGTGTAAGCGTACACAACGCCGTCCTCGAGGGCAGCCACGGCGGGTTTGGAGGAGGTGTAGGTAACCTCAACGCCTTCGGGCACACCGGTCAGGGCAGGAGCCTCAACCATATCGTCGACCACCATCTCCAGAGTCTCCTTAGCAAACGCCAGGGTAACGGGAGTGAGGGGCGCACCGGCGGTCTCGTAAGTGATTACAATCTTCACGAAAGCGCCATTGCTGCCAACTGTAAATCCGAGATTGGCTTCAGAACCGGAGCAAGCAACGACAAACTCTTGGGTATTCACAGAATTAGAAGTACCCTCATTAAGAGTATAAGCAGTTACAATGCCCGTTTTATACATATTGAACGCTACAGACTTAATCTCACCATCGGGGACAGAGACGCCTATAGAAACGCCACTGTTTTTGTAAGCACGGAGGCCATCGCTCCAAAGACGCCAGCCATTTCCTTTTGTTTTATTCAACGAAAGGCTGACGCCTTCACTCTGCACCTTAGTGCCGTTGGCAAGATAGGACGAGGAGTTACGTTCAAGGCCATAATCGTTGGTTGCGAAATCAAACGTTACGGTCTTCGTCTCCGCGCCGGCCAGGCCTGCAAGGGCGAGGACCATTGTGAATAGAAGTAAAACTCGTTTCATAGATTTACTTTTGGATTGGTTTATAATTAGGGTTATTGGTTTTTAGAAGAACATTGAAAAATGAGAACATTGATATGACGATGCGGGGCGGCGGTCAATCCTAAACCTCCGCTCCATTTCCCTAAAACGCTAATAATGAACGACGGGCATATACATAGCCATACAAAGAACATTGATGCGAAACCGGACCAGCCAATTCACACCGCGAAATTACACAAAAGTTGGGCGTCGGCATAGGGTTAAATTCTTAAAATATGTTAACGAAATATATTTTTCATGATTTTTTATGCCGTTGAGAAATTTATGTTTAATTTTGGGGCAAATTATCAAAAACAACACTTATTACTAACCTATCTAATTACCACACGCCAAATGAAAAAGCACTACCTTACTGTGCTGGCGCTTGCAGCTTTGGCTGCAGCCCCCGCGTTCGGTCAGGCCCGCGCCACCTCGCAGCCCGAGAAGCTGCTTGAGGCTCCGACGGGACTGATGGCCCCGGTATGGTCGCCCGACGGCAGCAAGATTGCCGTGACCACCGACAACTACACGGGCATACTCGTGGCAAATGCCGACGGCAGCAACTTCCGCGCCCTGACCATGGACGCCGGCACCGGCTACAAGATGGCCTGGAGCGCCGACGGCAGCGCCATCACCGGTCGCGCCAAGAGCCTCGACGGTGCTATGATAATGCACCAGATGCGCCGCTACGAGCTGGCCGGCGGCACCACCGCCACCACCGCTCGCCTGCGCACCAGCGCCGAGCCGGCCGCACAGAGCGCCAGCGGCATCTACGCCGCCATGGTATCCGACCCAGCCACGGCAGCCGCCGCCATACCTGCCCTGGCAGAGTTTGCCGGCAAGACCGTGATCAACCCCGCGCTCAGCCCCGACGGCAGCGCCATCGCCTTCCAGATTCCCGGCAAGGGTATGTGGGTCATCGGCGCCGACGGCAGCGGCCTGCGCAGCCTCGGCAAGGGCTCGCACCCGAGCTGGCTGCCCGACAGCCGCACCGTGGTCTTCACCATAGTCGAGGACAACGGCAGCGCCTTCACCGCCTCCACCCTAATGAGCATGGACACCGCCACCGGCGTCCGCGCCACCCTCTTTACGGCAAACGGCTTCCTGCCGATGACACCGGCCGTGTCGCCCGACGGCACCAAGGTAGCCTTCGAGAACGCCGCCGACGCCTGCATCTACACTATTAACATCGAAAACTGAACCGACCATGGCTAAGACATTCAATCGCATCGCGCGCATAGCGCTTATGGCCGGCACAGCAATGGTGGCCATGCCCCTCACCGCAGCCGAAGTGGAAGGCTGGGGAACTTTCAAACTCTACCTCGACCCGGGACACGCCGGACGCGAAAACCAGGGCCTGTGGGGCTACTCCGAAGCCGAAAAGACCCTGCGCGTGGCTCTCAACATCCGCGATTTCCTGCAGACCTACACCGATATGCCGGAAGACGCCATCAAGCTCTGCCGCGAGACCGACGCTGACCAGATTTCGCTCGAAGAACGCTCCGACGAAGCCAATGCCTGGGGCGCCGACTTCTACTACTCCATCCACTCCGACGCTTCGGCTTCGGTAAACACCATCGTTACGCTCTTCGGCGGATGGTGCGTCGACGGCCAGCTCGTCGAGAAGACGCCCAACGGCGGCAAGGCTTACGGCGAGTTCCTCAACCCGAACCTCGCCGGCGTGATGCGCGTGGGCACCCGCGGCAACCGCTACGACCGCGACTACTACATGCCCACCACCGGCACCCACGAGAACCAGTTCCCCTACCTGAGCGTGAACCGCCGCTCCAACATGCCCTCCCTGCTCAGCGAGGGCGGCTACCACACACTGGCCGAACAGCAGCAGCGCAACCTCAACGACGACTACAAGCGCCTTGAGGCTTTCGCCGCCTTCCAGTCGATTCTCCAGTACCGTGGCCTGGCCCGTCCGGCTCAGACCTTCATGACGGGTATGGTGACCAACTCGGAGAACAATCAGCCCATCAACGGCGCCACCATCACCGTGGGCGACCGCACCTACACCACCGATACCTACGAGAGCCTCTTCAACAAGTACACCAAGAACCCGAACCTGATCCACAACGGTTTCTACGTGTTCGAAGGCCTTGAGGCCGGCTCCTCTGTAGAAGTCAAGTTCGAGGCACCCGGTTTCGAAACGCGCACCGAGACCGTCACCATCAACGGCGGCGGCGAGACCTCGGCCGACTACGTTACCTTCCTCGACGTTGCTCTGACCAACGCCTCCCCGGCCAAGGTCGACGCCATCTCGCTGACCGACCTGGAGAGCGTTTCGGGCATCTATCCTCTGGTTATCACCTTCTCCCGCAATATGGACCGCGCCAGCGTGGAAGCCGCTTTCTCCATCGACAACGACGCCACCTGCGCCCTGAGCTGGGAAAACGACTACACCCTCAACGTCGACCTGAGCACACTCGAGCCCCTGTGGGAGTACACCATCACCATCGACGGCTCCGTGGCTAAGAACAGCCAGACCGGCCAGCTGCTCGACGGCGACGGCGACGGCGCCGAAGGCGGCGACTACGTGCTGACCTTCACCATGGCCGAGCCGGACGTTACCGCTCCCGAAGTGGTGTCGACCTATCCCGAAGCCGACGGCGAAGCTCTCTACTGCCAGCGTCCGCCCATCAGCATCGAGTTCGACGAAATCATCGACTGGAACGAAGACCGCAACAGCGGCTGGTTCGAAGTCAAGGACTCCAAAGGCAAGGTTTATGAAATCGGCCACATCACTCACGCCATCGTCGGCGAAGCTTCCGTGCTGATGTGCTACCTGGCCGAGGACCTCGCCTCCGACGTTGCAGTGCTCGTTACCTGCAAGCCCGTCAAGGACCTCTCGGGCAACGAAACCGAACCCATCGCCCTGCGCTTCCTGAGCGAGTGCCGCAACAAGCTCACCTCCGAGGAAATCATACCTCTGGACGGCATGGGCGAGTTCTGGGCCCCCAACGGCTCCGGCTCAACCAAGGGTCTGACCGAAGAAGGCAACGAAGCCGGTACCTTCGGCTTCTCGCCCTACCACGGCCAGAACTCGGCGTTCTACATCACCTACTCCTTCGACCAGGACTACAGCGACCCGTCGTTCCCCAACGGCTACTGGTATATCCGCGACCACAACAAGACCGGCGCCAACAACCAGCTCAAGAACCAGACGGGCATCATCACCATGTGGGTCTACGGCGACCACTCCCTCAACCGCACCGGCTTCCTGATGCGCGACTTCTCCTCGAACGCTCTTGTTCGCAAGGCCGACGAGATGGTTGTCGACTTCCTGGGCTGGCATCAGTTCGTTTGGGACTTCGAAAACGATGAAATCGCCAACTTCACCGGTGAGGCCGGCAAGCAGAAGTTCAAAAAATGGTATTTCGACGCCATCTACATCGACCACAACTTCGCCGACGGCGAAGCCATCACCGATCCCGAAGAAGACGGCTACACCGCATGGGCCGGCCAGATGGCTTACTATGAGCTGGTGCGCACCACTTGGGACGACACTCCCCGCACCGCCTCCATCGAAGACATCGACCTCCCCGGCAGCGGCATCGACGCAGCCATCGCCGCCGACTTCAGCGTAAGCCTGCGCAACGGCATCCTCACCGTGGGCGCCGAAGCCACCATCGCCGTCTACGGCATCGACGGCCGCCTCGAGCTCAACACCGTGGGCACATCCGCCAACCTCAACGCTCTCAACGCCGGCGTGCACATCATCCGCGTGACCACCACCGAGGGCACCCGCACTCTCAAGGCCGTTCTCTAATCCGGTCTTAACCGATATTACTGCAGCCGCAGCGGCCCAGCGCCGATGCGGCTGCTTTTTTAATTTGGTGTTTCAACTATTTTATCTAATTTTGCGCCAAAATTCTGGCGGGCAACCGCCGTAAATTCCAAAAAATGTCTACAAACACCACAGACAATCAGCGCAAAGTAACCACACGCCGACTCATCGAGATGAAGTCGCGCGGCGAAAAAATAGCCATGCTCACCGCCTACGACTACTCGATGGCCAAACTCATCGACGAGGCCGGCATGGACGTTATCCTGGTAGGCGACAGTGCCTCCAACGTTATGGCGGGCAACGTGACCACCCTCCCGATGACCCTCGACCAGATGATCTACCACGCCAAGAGCGTCATCAAAGGCACCCAGCGTGCTCTCGTTGTGTGCGACATGCCCTTCGGCTCCTACCAGGGCAACTCCAAGGAGGCCCTGGCCAACGCTATCCGCATAATGAAGGAAAGCCACGCCGAAGCAGTAAAACTCGAAGGCGGCTCCGAAATCAGCGAGTGTATAGAGCGCATCCTCAGCGCCGGTATCCCCGTGATGGGTCATCTGGGTCTGACACCCCAGAGCATCAACAAGTTCGGCACCTACGCCGTGCGCGCCAAGGACGAGCGCGAGGCCGAAAAGCTCATCGCCGACGCCAAACTGCTCGAAGAGCTGGGCTGCTTCGCCATCGTACTGGAGAAGATACCGGCCGCTCTGGCCGAAAAGGTGTCCAAATCGCTCTCCATACCAACCATCGGAATCGGTGCCGGAGGCGGCTGCGACGGCCAGGTGCTCGTTATGCACGACATGCTGGGCATCAACAAGGGCTTTTCGCCCAAATTCCTGCGCCGCTACGCCGACCTCTCGACGGTGATCAACGACGCCGTGGGCGCTTATATCGCCGATGTTAAAAGCGGAGACTTTCCCAACGCCAACGAGCAGTACTAAGCCGACGGCGGCAGCCGAAACCGACGCCGCCGACTTCGCGCGCCGCTACGGTCCCTGCCGCACCGACGGCGCCCGCTGCGCGGGCTGCCCGAAGTTGGGGCGACGCTGGAGCTGTCCGCCCTTCGAGGGTGATGACCCCTTCTCGGCGGCGCTGGCTGCCATGCCGGGTGCACGGCTGAGGCTGATGGCCTTCGAAGGCGACGCCGAGGGCGCCGATAGCGCCACTCTGGCTCTCGAAAAGGACGGCGCGGCAGCCTTCACCGCAGGCGGCTGCCGGCTCTGCGAGCCCGCCGACTGCGCGCGAGCACTCGGCGAGCCCTGCCGCCACCCCGAGCGTATGCGGCCCTCGCTGCAGGCCTGCGGCCTCGACCTCACCGCCGCCGCCCGCGACCTCCTGGGTATCACCCTGCAGTGGGGACCGGACGCAAAAACAATATTCATCACAGGGTTGTTAATCCCCCAAAACGAAAAGTCATGAAATCTAACGTCTACACCCGCACCGGCGATGCCGGCACAACTTCCCTCGTAGGAGGCACACGGGCCTCCAAAGACGACGTACGCCTCGAAGCCTACGGCACCGTGGACGAGCTCAACTCATGGCTCGGACTGGTGGACAGCTCGCAAGCCCTGCCGGAGGCCGCCCACGCCACCCTGCGCCGCGCCATGAACCACCTCTTCGACATAGGAGCCATACTGGCCACCGAAGCCGAATCCAAGTGGCAGCCCGCACCCTTCCCGGCCTCCGCCGTCGAAGCCCTCGAAGCCGACATCGACGCCCTCGACGCTACCCTGCCCCGCCACAACCAATTCATCCTGCCCGGCGGACACCCCGACTCGGCCCGCGCAAACGTGGCCCGCGCCGTTGCCCGCCGCGCCGAGCGCCGCATAATCACCTTGCAGCGCACAGTGGCCGTCGACCCCACCGTTCTCCGCTACATCAACCGGCTGAGCGACTACCTCTTCGTACTGTCGCGCGCCATAAACATTTTGAACGGCAGCGATGAAATATTTTGGACAAAATCGTGTTGATATAGTATAAAAACGCTACCTTTGCACACTTTTAGCCCAAGGATAATAAAACAAACCGCAAAAACAACCAAAAAACATATAGAATTATGTACTGGACCCTTGAATTGGCCTCCCGTCTCGACGAAGCTCCATGGCCTGCCACCAAAGAAGAACTCATCGACTACGCCATGCGCTCCGGTTGCCCAATGGAAGTGATAGAAAACCTCCAGGAAATCGAAGACGAAGGCGACACCTACGAATCCATCGAAGACATCTGGCCCGACTACCCCTCCAAAGAAGACTTCCTCTTCAACGAAGAGGAATATTAATTGCTTGATTGCAATCTAAGCATCTAATAACCAGCGATATAAGCATTTTTTTCAATGTTTGTATCGCCGGCTTTTTATAGCCTCAGATAGCCCCGAATGTTTGTATATAATACCTAAAAACCGGGCAGTGGGAGGAATGTTTGCGTTTAATTCATGCTCGCTCGCTGGATGTGTGAGTATTCGTTGTCTTTTAGACAAAACAACTGTAGCGGCATATACCATTTCGAGTGTATATGCCGCTATAGCTTTTTGATGGAAGGAAGTGCCGTCAGCTGATGTTGACGATGTAGGAGTTTTGTAGTACTTCTTCAAGAGACCTGGCGTCAATTTTGACGGTATCCCAGACACTTTCATCGCAAGGGACCATGTAGAGGATTTCTCCGTCTGCATAGTCGTGTGTGTCTTGCTCGCCGATTTGGTCGGCAATGCATTCGCATTGCTCTTTTTTGAACCGGAAAACTGGAGTTGGACATTCTTCTGCATGGATGCCGTAAAAATTACTATCACCAAGATAGAAGAAAATCATGTTTCGTGCCATGTCTTCAACAAAATATTGGAAGACTTTTTTGGACACTGACGATTTGGCTTCAATCTTTTCATCCTGCTGCCATCCAAGTTGCCAAGCCTCAAGATTTTTCCCTTCGCCAAAGAAGTTGGCGACCACAATGGTGTGGTCTCTCTTCAGGGCAACCGCATCAAAATTTCCAAAGGTTCTACCATCCGGAGATGACGTTTGCCGAGTTTTTTATTAATAAACT
>ENA-ORLW01001535-ORLW01001535.1-human-gut-metagenome-genome-assembly--contig:-NODE-1535-length-24884-cov-3.507397_pt1 | contig 24884 bp, 22 predicted proteins | sample MGYA00243017_ERZ508829 | MGnify/ENA primary metagenome ERZ508829 (study PRJEB26277, sample SAMN04329776) | human gut metagenome | biome: human-associated habitat | host: Homo sapiens | place: USA...
TATTAAGCACGCAAACAGCCTCGTGGCTGACCTGTCCGTTCCATTTTGAATCGTAAAAACAATCGGCTATGAGCCATTCTTTCTTTCCGTAAGTCCGCATAAACATTCCCCTCTCGGATATTATAGATTGATTATATCACTACGGCAAATTTTTTGCAAGTCTCCTTGCAAAATGTTTGAAAATATGATATACTTGTTGTTGGTGATGAATAATGATAAAAGGTATAATTTTTGACCTTGACGGAACGCTTATTGACTCTTCTCATGCATGGAAAAGGGTTGACGATATTTTTCTCTCGTCTTATGGGATTGAAACACCTGATGATTATGATAAGGAAATAGCAGGCATGGGATTTGAGCTTGCTGCACAATATACTATTGACAGGTTTAGCTTAGAGAAAACTGTGAATGAAGTTATGGACGAGTGGAATAATATTGTTAAGGATATTTATGCAACTGAAGTTTTTCTTTTTGACGGTGTAAAAGAGTATTTAAGGTATTTAAAAAATAAAGGCAGAAAACTGGGGATTGCAACAGTAAATAATCTTGATTTGACTGAATCGGTGTTAAACAATAACGGTGTACTTGACTTATTTGACAACATTACTACATCGGCTGAGGTTTCAAGACCTAAGGGCTTTCCAGATATTTATTTGAAGTCATCAGAGAAGCTTAGAATTCCTGTTTCAAAATGTGTTGTTTTTGAGGATATACTTCAGGGAATCAAGGGTGCAAATGACGGAGGATTTAAAACCGTCGCTGTTATGTGCAAAAAGGAAGTACATTACCGTAACGAAATTCTGTCACTTTGCGATAAATATATTTCAAGCTATTCAGAGTTGCTTGATTCTTTAATCTTGTGTTAATAAAAGGTGATTTGATATGAAAGAAATAATTATCGGTAAAGAGTATAAGGTGGAGCGTGTTGTAAATGAGAACATGCTTGCGTCAGTGGTTGGAAGCGGACAGGCAAATGTTTTAGCAACGCCTATGATGATTGCTTTGATGGAAAATGCAGCGTTTTGCTGTCTTAATGAATTTTTAGAAGATGAAAAGGACGAAACTTCTGTCGGAACTTTTATTTCAGCTTCGCATATTGCTTCTACACCTTTGAATATGAAGGTTTATGCTGTGGCTAAGATAGTTAAAGCTGACGGAAGAAAAGTCGATTTTGAGATTGAAGCCTATGATGAATGTGGTCTGATAGGAGAGGCAGAACATTCAAGAGTGGTTGTATTCAGCAAGAGATTTCAGGAAAAATGCAATGAAAAGTTAAAGATATAGTTTAAGATATATGATAAAATGATTTATGAATCTGTATTTTGATATATAATAAAGAAAGAGGGGAATTTTATGATTCTTTGCATAATCACAGCTCCATACAAGGTCTAAAGATACGGATTTGTATGGAGAAAATTAAATAGATTCCGTATATAGACCTTGCATTTTTAATTTAAATAAATTAAAAAGGAGCTTGGTCTTATGAAAACTATATTTAAAGAATTAAAATCTTTTTTGGCACTATGGCTTACGCAGTCTTTTTCAGCATTGGGAAGCTCTATGACAGGTTTTGCACTTGTTATTTGGGCATACCAAAAAAGCGGTTCGGCACTTACAACATCACTTTTGGGTGTTTCTTCATATGCACCATATATTCTGGTTAGTATTTTTGCAGGAGCATTAAGCGATAAGTGGAACAAGAAGGTTACCATGCTTGTCAGCGATAGCTTTGCAGCACTATGTACAATTATTGTTCTCATTATGCTGAAAACTGACAGTCTGGAAATATGGCATCTATATATAATAAATGTATTTAGCGGTTTGATGAACAGCGTTCAGCAGCCTGCTTCAGATGTGTCGGTAACATTGCTTACGCCTAAAAAGTACTATCAGAAAGTCAGCGGAATGAAATCGTTTTCCAATTCAGTTGTGAGTTTGCTTACACCTGTTTTAGCAACTTCGGTACTCACGATTTTCGGTTTGCAGACGGTGATAGTATTTGATTTAGTAACATTTATTGCAGCGTTTTTAACCCTGCTTTTGTTTATAAGAATTCCTGAAACTAATATAACAAAAGATATTAAGGAAACTGTTTTTTCTTCTGCCAAAAGTGGATTGCGGTATTTGAAAAACAACAGAGGTATTCTTGATTTAATACTTTTTTTAGCTGCGATAAATTTGATTGCATCAATCTATGAAGCGGCTTTGCCTGCCAGAATTATTTCCGCCAAAAGCGGTGGAGAGAATATTCTAGGATTGGTCAACACTTGTGCAGGGTTTGCTATGCTTGCGGGCAGTGTTATTGTATCTTTTATGCCAACACCGAAAAGCCGTGTTAAATCTATTTTCAACGCTTTGCTTTTTTCTATGAGTACAGAGAACTTTCTGCTTGCATTCGGGAACACATCTCTCGCTTGGTGTATAGGAGCAGTGTTAGGTTGGCTTAGTATTCCGGTTTTAAATGCAAATATGGATGTGATTTTCAGAGAAAAAATCCCTGTCGAAATTCAGGGCAGAGTTTATTCGGTAAGAAATACATTGCAGTTTTTTACTATTCCGATTGGCTATTTGTTAGGCGGAGTACTTGTCGATAAGGTTTTTGTTCCATTAGCTGAATCTTTATCTGAAACCAGTATTCTGTCAAGCATTTTCGGAAATGAAAAAGCCTCAGGTGCAGCTATGCTTTATAGTATAATTGCGGTAATAGGAGTTGCAGTTTGTTTGGTATTCAGAACTGATAAGCATATTTGGAAATTAGAGAAATAAATTTTTTATAATTAATAAGGTGCATAACGCTTAAAACTTGGCGTTGTGCACCTTGGTTTTTATTAAGAGTTTTGTTCGGGGAAAATTACATGAATACTTATTATAGTGTTTTCAAACTTTGCTGTAATGCTGCCGTTCATTTGTTCAGTCAGAGCTTTTGCAATAGATAACCCCAAGCCTGTTGATTTTTTTGCTGTATCTACTGTATAGAAACGGTCGAACAGTTTTCCTACCTGTATTTCATCAAGCTTTGACGCACTGTTTGAAAAAACGATTTCTCCGCTTTGATAAAGAGTTACACTTAAATCTCCGTCGCTGTATTTAATTGCATTGCTTATAATGTTTCCGAAAATTCGGGATAATGCGTTTTTATTAAGATTGCGTTTTATTTTTTTATCGGGAATTGAGATTTCAGGCGTAATCATATGACTTTTTAAATCAGCATAAAAGCCTAATATACTTTCTTCCAAAACACTGTTTAGCAAAACGCTTTCATATGAAGTATTGTTAGACACAGAAACGAAAACAGAATAACGAAAAAGCTCTTCTGTCAGCTGTTTTAAAATTTCGATACGATTTTTTATTATATCCAGATATCTTTTTACTGCTTCTGATTTTTCTTCACTTTCAAGCAAATCCAGATAGCCGCATATTGCAGTCAGCGGTGTCCGCAAATCATGGGAGATATTCGTGACAGCCTCTTTGAGTTCAAAGTCACCCTGTTGAAAGTGGTGCCGTTCTTTTCTGAGTTCACGAAGCTGTATGTTAATACCTTCGGCAAGTTTTTTTATTTGACGGTCATGGCTTGAAACATCAATAAGAGTGTTAGTATCGGTTTTTATCCTGTATGAAAATTCTTTTTCGATTTCTCTGATTGATTTTTTTAGAAGATACACTTTAAGAATTAACAGAATAATAATCAGTATAAGAATTCCGATTGTAACCCATAACAAGATTTCCATAATAATCTCCGTTCTTTTAGAAATTAGAGGCAAGAAGCACAATATAAGAAAGTAAGCCCGCCGTTGTACAAACTATTACATTAATAAAATTAAAGGCAGAATGACGCAGCATCACATTGCTATTTTATATTTTTCTTTTGGAATACAAAAAGTCCTATTGCGGTTGTTATAACAATATTAATTGATGAATATAGAACCAAAGTCCAAAGATGTGATTCTTTTTCTTCAATCATGTTCAATATATCTTCATCTGCGGAAATATCAGTATTTAAAGTTTGATTCTCACTTTTATTATCTTCTTCAACATTCAATGCTGAATTTTGGTAAAATTTAATCGACTGGCTGGTCGGAAGAAAATCGTTGAGGAAAATATAAACCTTTCGCTTTGTTCCGCCTACATAATACGAGTTTGGTTCTGATATAACTTTTTCCACTCCATCGGTTATTTCGGAATAAACGAAATTTTTCGGCTGATTTAATCTGTCACTTATTATAGCAGATCCAAACATTAAAACGAATATTGATGTTATACTTATAATAGCCATTATGGCTTTGCTTTGTATAATCATGCTTAGCATTGTACAAACAGAACAGAAAGCTATTACCATAACAAGGCTTGCGGCAATTATTTTTAACACAAGCGAGATTTCCATGTCTATTTTGTCGCAAAGAGGTATACCTACGGCACAGACAGAGCCTAAATAGCAAAGACACATAAACAAAGCAGCAGCTATATTGGTAATCAGATTTGAAAAATAAATAGATGCTCTTGTTTTTCCGACAATTAATTTGTTTCGTATGGTGCCGTCGCTGTATTCAGTGCCTAGAAACAGACTTATAAATATAGCACATATTACACCGATAGCAAGTGCGTATCCGAATAACACACTGTCAAGCGGAGTTGTATATTCATAATCTGTGATTTCCTGATACCTTATTTTATCCATATAATTTGATATAGGAAGAAAAGCACCAAAGCCTGTCATAGCAATAACGCCAAGCCAGAAGACTTTACTTTTCCTTAGCCGTGTGAAGTTTGCCGATAATAATCTATTCATGACTGTCACCTCCGACCAAGTTTACATAATAGCTCTCTAAGCTTTCATTGCGTTCCTGAATAGACAGAAGCTCACAGCTTTCTTTTGCAAGAGCCAGAGTCAGCTTTGTGATATTAACCTTAGCGAATATATCTGCCTGAGTTTCCGAAAGAATACTGTATTCAATATTTGTTCCGTCAAGAACTCTTGCTAAAGCTTTAACATCGGTTACTTCGACACGCACGCATTTTCTGCATGCTTCTTCAAGCTCTTCGGCACTGATTTCTTTTACCATATGACCGTTGTCTATAAATCCGTAATGTGTTGCAAGCCGTGACAGCTCGTCTAAGATGTGACTGGATATCAGCACGGTGATTTGTCTTTTTCGGTTAAGCTTCAAAATCAGCTCACGCATTTCGATAATACCCTGAGGGTCAAGCCCGTTGATTGGCTCGTCCAGAACAAGAAAATCAGGGTCACCTGCCAGAGCGATTGCAATACCGAGTCGCTGACGCATACCGAGTGAAAAGTTTTTAGCTTTCTTTTTGCCCGTGTTTTCAAGTCCTACAAGCTTTAAAAGCTCAGGTATTGAGTCAAATGAGGGAATTCCGAGAATTCGGTATTGCTCTTTTAAGTTGTCGTATGCAGTCATGTTAAGATAAATTGAAGGTGTTTCTACCACAGCACCCATTCTTCTTCTTGACCTTATAATACTTTTTTTCTTATTGTTTTCTCCGTACAGGGAATAACTGCCCGATGTAGGCTCCTGAAGTCCGCATATAAGTCGGATTAATGTTGTTTTGCCGGCACCGTTTTTTCCAACGAAGCCGTAAATTGCTCCTTTCGGAACATGCATGGAAAGTCCGTTTAGTGCTTTGAAGTTTTTATATTGTTTGCTCAAAGCATCTGTTGTCAGAACATAGTCCAAAATTTCAGCCTCCTTTTATTTGATACTGGCATTATATACGATAATGGTTAAGAAAGCAGTAAAGAAAAGGGTAAAGATTTGGTTAAGATTTTTGCGTGGCACCGAAACAAATTAGATTTATTTATAAGGAGGAGGTATCACCGGCGATTCGCTGTATTTTTATCGTGTGGTTTATTTTCAAAAATTTCAACCCTCCGTTGCAGGAACTTAAACATATATCTTGCTTTCCAAAGGAGGCAGTATCACTGGCGATTCGCCAGTTTGAATCCGATTCCCCAGACAGCTTCAATATAATCTTTATTGCTTGCTTCACGCAGTTTTTTTCTTAAATTGCTGACATGAACTTTTAATGAGCTTTCCACACAGTCAGGAGTATCCTCGCTGATTTTATCAAGTATTGCAGATTTTGTAATGACCTGTGTCGGATTTTGCATTAACAGTTTTAAAATGGCGTATTCTGTTTTTGTAAGTCTGACAGTATGTCCCGATACTGTCAATGTGTGTGAATTTATATCTAAACTTAAATCTTCAAAATTAAGCTTAGTATCATTTTTATTTGCATTGGCATTGCGAAGTGCAACCGTAATTCTTGCAAGAAGTTCTTTTATATCAAACGGCTTTGTAATGTAGTCTGCCGCACCAGACAGCAGTAAATTTACCTTGTCGTTAATATCCACTTTGGCACTTACAACTATTACAGGAATATCTTGAATTTTTTGAAGAACCTCTTCACCATTCAGTCCCGGAAGCATCAGGTCAAGCAAAATAAGGTCGGGATTATGGGAAGAAAGAAACAGCAGTGCTTCGGTTCCCGAATATGCACGGAAAACCGAATATCCTTCTTTTGTGAGGACCTCTTCAAGCATATTTCCGATATGTAAATCATCATCGACAATAAGAATGTTTTTCATTTTAATCACTCTCTTTAATCTGAATTGCTGGAAGCAGTTTATTAATATTATATATGTTTGTAAGAATAATATCAATTATAAATTGTTAATTATACGAAATATAAAACTTTTGTTCAAATAAAAAACCGGCATCTTAAATGCCGGTTTTTATCATGTTTTTTATAGCGGCTTGTCGGAAATAAGTTCTAATGTGTCCCTTGCAATAAGAAGCTCTTCATTGGTCGGAACAACCCAAACCTGAACTTTTGAGCCGGGTGTTGAAATTCTTGTTAAAACGCCTCTTTTAGTATTTGCTTCACGGTCAATTTCAATACCGAAGTATTCCATGTCCTGACACACTCTTTCTCTTACCTCAGGAGCGTTTTCACCGATTCCTCCTGTGAATATTACAGCGTCAAGACCGTTCATGACTGCAGCATATGAGCCTATATATTTTTTTATCTGGTAAGTAAGCATTTCTCCTGCTAAATCAGCTCTTTTATCACCTTTTTTAGCGGCAGCAGTAATATCTCTGTTATCAGATGAAATACCTGAAATGCCGAGAAATCCTGATTTTTTATTCATATATTCACTCATCTCATTAGGAGTAAAACCATGCTTGTTCTGGACAAATGTAACAGCTGAAGGATCAACAGAACCTGTTCTTGTACCCATAAGAACACCGTCAAGAGGTGTAAATCCCATTGATGTGTCAATTGATTTTCCGCCGTTTACTGCTGTGATAGATGAGCCGTTTCCTAAGTGGCATGAAACGATTTTTAAATCTCTGATGTCTGTATCAAGTGCTTTTGCAAGTGCAGCTGTGACAAATCTGTGTGATGTTCCGTGGAAACCGTATTTTCTGACTGAGTAGTTTTTGTAGTCTTCATATGGAAGCCCGAACATATACGCTTTAGGAGGCATTGTCTGATGAAAAGCTGTATCGAACACAACAACCTGAGGAACATCTTCCGGAATAACCTTTTTGCATGCCCTTAATGCTAATGCGTGTGGGTGGTTGTGAACAGGAGCAAGCTCTGCCAAAGAATCGATTTTGTCAATTACTTCGTCTGTTGCAATACAGGTTTTGTTGAAGACTTCGGCACCTTGCACAATTCTGTGTCCTACAGCAGATATTTCAGCCATAGATTTTATCACTGAAGCATCACCCTGTGTCAATACTTCAACGAGCTTTTCAAAAGCTTCTGTGTGAGTCGGAAAATCACAATCTTCATCGATAGATCTTTTGTCGAAAGTTTTGTGAGATATGTGACCGTCTATACCGATACGGTCACAGTTACCTTTAGCGATGACTGTTTCGTCTTCCATATCAAGAAGCTGATATTTAAGTGATGAGCTTCCTGCATTAACTACTAGAATTTTCATAATTCTTTCTCCTTTTGCATTTATATAATTTTGTATACTTGACTTATACTATTATTATATAATATAATATAATAAAACAAATTTCAAGGTTTTAACAAGAATTTTAGTAATTTTTTATAAGATATATAAAGTATATTCAAAATCGGATATTTATATATTATTTTTGAGGAACAGATAATGATTACTTCAATTATTTCCGAATACAATCCGTTTCATAACGGACATAAATATCAAATCCAAAAGGCCAGGGAAAAGGGCGCCTCACATATAGTTTCCATCATGAGCGGTAATGTTGTTCAGCGCGGTGACACAGCAATATATTCAAAACACTTCAGGGCAAGACAGGCATTGCTCGGCGGAGCGGATTTGGTTATTGAGCTTCCCGCACCTTTTTGTATTTCTTCGGCTGAGGGGTTTGCGAAAAACGGAGTTTATATTGCAGATGCTATAGGCAGTGATTCTCTTTGTTTCGGATGCGAGTGTGATGATTCAGAACTGCTTTATAAAGCGTCGGAATTTTCTTGCCGGCTTTCTGAGTCGGAAAACGGTGAGGAGTCAGAAATTCTGAAAGGATTTCTTAAAGAGGGAAATTCATATCCTTTAGCTTTATCTAAAACAGCAGAAACTCTATATAATAAACAGGTTGCTGAAATTTTTAAAGGACCGAATAATGTTTTGGCAATTGAGTATTTAAAGGCTTTAAATAATACTAATATGAAATCTGTTCCTATTTTAAGAAAAGGCGCAGACCATGATGATAATACTTTATGCGGTGAGTTTGCCAGTGCGTCAAAAATAAGGGAACTTTTAAAAAGCGGTTTTATTGATGAAAGCCTGTTGCCTTATAAAGCAGATTTCAGTACAATTCGTGACATAAAAAATATGGAAAGAGGAATTCTTTTCAGTCTTAATAAAATGAATAGGAAAGAGTTAATAAAGGTTCCTGACTGCAATAAAGATATAGCAGACAGAATAGCCAAGGCACTCAAGGTTTCAAAAAGCTATGATGAGCTTATTTTTAATACAAAAACTAAAGCATTCACATTAGCACGAATAAGAAGAGTGATTATGTATGCTGTTTTGGGTATTAGAAACAGTGATTTTGAACTTGTTCCTTATGCGAGAGTTTTAGCATTTAATGACAGGGGAGCGGAAATTTTATCAAAGGCTAAAGGGCTTTCAAAAATAGATATTTCAACTTCGCTCAAAGAACTTGAATCAAAAAGTGAAAATAACAAGAGGCTGGCTCGGCTTGATTTGATAACAAGCAATTTTGCATTGATGTGTCAAAAAGATTTAAGCGACCAGCCGAATGAATATTCAGTTAAAATACAAAAAACAAATATTAAATAAGAATATAAGTTTGAAAGGATGGAATTTTTATGGAATTTAAAGAGATTGATTATGATTATTTCGGAAAATGCTTAGAACTAAAAAACAATAAATGTTCTATGCTTATTATGATTGAAAAAGGACCCAGAATAATTTCATTTAAACTTTTAGGTAAAGAAAATATTATGTGCGAGGACAAGAGCGAACAGACTGTTATGACAGGCGGGAAGTTTGCTCAAATGTTCGGTGATGACAAGTGGTTTATTTACGGCGGACACAGATTATGGGTTTCACCGGAACATGACCCTAAGAGTTATTATCCGGACAATAAAAATGTAAGCTATGTTATCGAAGGAAATACGGTCACATTAACACCGCCTCCTCAGGTTGAAACTGATATGCAGTTTTCTATGATAATTGAATTTTCAGAAGCTGACGCTAAGGCGTCGGTTACCCATAGAATACAGAATATAGGAAAATCTGATATGACGATTTCACCTTGGGCGATGACTGTTGTCGATAAGAACGCAGTTTCTATTATGCCTCAGTCAGAGAAACAGACAGGACTTCTGTCAAACAGAAACTTCACTGTTTGGCCTTATACTGATTTGACAGATAACAGATTATATATAGGTAATAAATATCTGACGCTGTGTCAGGTTCCGGGTGCTGAAACTAACATAAAAATCGGTTTTAACGATGATAAGGGCTGGCTTGCAAGTCTTAATAAAGGTCAGTTGTTTATAAAGAGATTTCCTTTTTTCGAGGGTGCTGATTACCCTGATAATAACTGCAATTGTGAGGTTTTCACAAACTTTTTTATGATGGAAATCGAATCATTGGGAGAGCTAAAAACTATAAAACCATCTGAAACCGTAACTCATGTTGAGAACTGGGAGCTTGTTTCCTGTGATGATACATTTGACAGACGGGATGATAAATCAATAGACAAATTTGTTAAAAAGTATATTGGATAATTTATGAAGATAAAAGTTTTAGATAAAAACGAAATAGAAAAAATTTATAAAGAACACCTGATAAATGATTTTCCGAAAGACGAATTGAAGCCTCTTGAATATATAAATAAGATGCACGATTTGTCAAAATACGAATGCTTCGGCTTCTATGACAAGGATTTGCTTGTAGGTTATGCATATATGGTTATTCCCGATGATTCGGATATAAGACTTCTTGATTATTTTGCTGTGATAAAGGAATTTCGCAATAACGGAATAGGCGGGGATTGTCTTAAAGCTTTAAATGAATATTACAAGCATTTAAGCTGTGTCATATTGGAGTCTGAGCATCCCGATTATTCAAAAGACGACAGTGACAGAAAAATTCGAGAAAGACGATTAGAATTTTATAAGAGAAACGGTTTGATTCAAACGGAAATAACCACTTTTGTAGGCGGTGTGTATTATACAATATTTTGCATGGAATGTTCTGAGCTGATTGATGAAATCGATATAAAATCAGCGATTGATAAAATTTATAACACCATGTTTAAAGTCAAAAAAGTGCCGAGCTCGGTTCGTCTTTGGAGTATTTTATAAGCAACAAACGCACATTGTAAGAAGGGCTTGCCCTGCGGAGGATAAATATGAGATTTCGTCCATGTATTGATATTCATAACGGAAAGGTTAAGCAAATTGTCGGCTCAAGTCTTTGCGATGGTGAGTCGGGATTTAAAGGCTCTTTTGCACAGGAGAACTTTATATCTGAAAAAAACGCCGATTATTTTGCAAGGCTTTATAAAAGCTGCAGTCTTTTCGGAGGGCACATTATTTTGCTCAATAAACGGGGAACAAATGAATATAATGATGACTTAAAACAAGCCGAGCTTGCTTTTAAAGTTTTTCCTTACGGGCTTCAAGTCGGCGGAGGAGTCACTTGTGAAAATGCATCTGACTTTATCAGTATGGGTGCAAGTCATATAATTGTTACTTCATATGTATTTAAAGACGGCGTTGTTAATATGGAAAACTTAAAACTGCTTGTTAATGCTGTTTCAAAAGATAAAATTGTACTTGATTTATCATGCAGAAAGCGTGACGGGAAATATTATATAGTTACAGACAGATGGCAGAACTTCACTGATGTTGAGGTTAATAAAGAAGTTTTTATTTTACTTTATCAGTATTGCGATGAGTTTTTGGTTCACGCTGTTGATGTTGAGGGAAAGAGTTCGGGAATAGATACAGAGCTTTTGTCAGTCCTTTCAGATGCTGCTGAAGGGTTATATAAAAAATATGAGATTAATAAAAATATTATAACTTATGCCGGTGGAATATCTTCGGTTGATGATATAAATATAATTGACAAAATAGGAAAAGGAAGAATTGATTTTACAATCGGCTCATCGCTTGATTTGTTCGGAGGTAATATTAAATTCGATTATGTGTCAGGGTTCAATAAATGATTTTACTTAAAAAATAATATATTCTTTTGATTATGTGATATACTTGATTTTTTGTTAAATTTAGGGTAGAATAATTTCAGGAGAATGAAAAAATGGAGGACTAAGTATGCAGAGTTTTTTTCGGAATATTTGGGTAAAGAGAGTAATCTCATTAATAAATTTAGCTTATGTTGCTGTTATTGCAATATTGACATACGCTACATTTTTGTATGAGCTTGAATTTAAAGAGGGTGCACAATTTTCGTTTTTGCTTGTATATGTAATTGCAAGCGGTGTTTTTCTGACACTTATGCTTCTGACGAAAGATGAGTTTATTACAAAAGTAGTAGGTGTTCTGCTTCCGCCGCTTATATTCTTTTTTGTTATATTTAACCTGGGTGACTGGGTATTGATTATTCCTGCGTTTATTGTTGCTGTTGTTATATTTTTTGCAGCATCGAATAACGAAACTCTGAAGGTTATTTTGGGAACGGTTTATCTGCTTTTGTATGTACTCGGACTGATAATTTTCTTTGTAATAAATTTCTTGTTCGGCGGTTCTAATGTTGAAACTAAGCTTGATTCTAATCTAGCCAATTCACCTGAGGTTTATACAATGTATTCTGAGCAGATTGACGCTATAAACAGGGTTAACTTCAAAACAACGGCCAATACCGGAAGCGACTCTGATTTTGCGAAAGATGCAAACGGTAATTATATTGATAATACAATTTCCCCTGACGGTAAAATGCAGTTTTATGTTGCGGATGTTCAGGATAATAATGTAGGCAAGGTTACTCTTTATGTTGTACCATACGGACAGGACAAAAACTTTAAGTTTTTCAGTCTGAAGCAAAAGGGTATAAAGAAGACGGTATACAATTTTGAACGAGGTGAAGTGCCTTTAGTTGCGTGGAAAGATAATAACACGATTGAATATCAGGCAAAGGGAAGTTCAAAGGTTGAAGAAACATATGTTGTCTTACCTGAAAAGAACTATTTAGAATTTTTGGGAATAAGTTAATTTAATAATCATTTCAGCATTAAAATTTCATTAAATTAAACAGCGGGCTTAAAAATACTTGATTTTTTTATAAAATATGTATAATAATATTATAACATATATGGTCGGAGGTTAACTATGGAAGTATTAAAAGTATCTTCACAATCGATTCCTAATTCTGTTGCAGGTGCTATTGCAGGGGTGATTCGTGAGAAAGGTGCAGTAGAGGTACAAGCAGTCGGAGCAGGTGCCACAAACCAGGCAATAAAGGCTATTGCAATCTCAAGAGGCTTTTTATCACCGATAGGTATTGAACTGATTTGTTTACCGGCTTTCGCAGATGTAGAGATTCACGGTGAAAAAAGAACAGCTATCAAGCTTGTTTGTCAGGCAAAATAATAAGTTTTGGGAAAATTATTTTTGTATTTATAAGAGGATATTAGCACAGTTATTGTTTTTTTTGCTGATATCCTTTTATTTAGTTTTTATATAATTTTATGATTGAACCGAAAGTTTAACGCTATATTTATAATTGGTTTTAATACGCAAATACAAAAGGCTTTGGATTAACCAAAGCCTTTTAATTATAGTTTAATTTTAGAGAATAAAGCTATTTCTTTAACCCCCAAATGTCTCTTGCATAGTCTTCAACAGCTCTGTCGGCAGAGAATATACCTGCACAGGCAATATTCTCAAGAGACATCTTCTGCCACTTAGTTTGATCTTTATAACACTCAGAAGCATAAGCCTGAGCTCTTTGATAATCGTCAAAATCAGCAAGAACCATGTATGGGTCACTGTGTTTAAGTGAGTTTGCAACTTCTTCAAATGTGTTTCCGTTTATGCCGCCGTACATCTTGTCGATTGAAGCACGGATAATGCCGTTTTCATTATAATATTTTTCAGGGTTGTAGGAAGCTTTCCTTGCAGTGACTTCATCTGAACTCATACCGAATGTGATAATGTTATCTTTTCCTACCTGTTCGAATATTTCAACATTAGCACCGTCCATAGTTCCCAATGTAACAGCACCGTTTAGCATTAGTTTCATGTTTCCTGTACCTGAAGCTTCTGTACCTGCAAGTGAAATCTGTTCTGAAATCTCAGCGGCAGGCATAAGCATTTCCGAAAGTGTAACACAATAATCTTCTAAGAAGATAACTGACAGCTTTTCATTGATTTTAGGATTCTTTTTAAGCTCTTCACTGATAGACCAGATGAGCTTTATAATTTGTTTTGCCAAATAATACCCCGGTGCAGCCTTTGCTGCGAAAATATAAGTTTTAGGAACAAAATCAGCGTCTGGGTTTTCAAGAAGATAATTATATTGTGAAATAATATTCAAAGCGTTCAAATGCTGTCTTTTATATTCGTGAAGACGCTTAACCTGAACATCAAAAATAGAATCTGTATTAAGCACAACACCGTATTTATTTTTGACATATTTAGCAAAGTTGTCCTTATTTTGCTTTTTGATTTTTGCAAGGCTGTCTAAAACGCTCTTGTCATCTTTAAATACTTCAAGCTTTTTGAGCATTGCACCGTCTTTTAAGAAATCTCCGCCGATTTTTTCATCAAGAAGCTTAGTAAGTCCCGGATTTGACTGATAGAGCCATCTTCGGTAAGCAATACCGTTTGTAACATTTTTGAATTTAGTTGGGCAGTCAACATATTCATCATGGAAAACAGTGTTTTTAACGATTTCCGAGTGAATTTTTGAAACTCCGTTTACACTGTGACAAGCGTGAACGCAGAGATTTGCCATTTTTACAAGATTATTCTGAATAATCGACATGCGTGAAACCAAAGCCTCGTCATTATATCTTTCCATAAGGTCACGGCAGTATCTTTCGTTGATTTCAACAATTATTGAAAAGATACGAGGGGTAACCTGTTTTAGCAGATTGCAGTCCCATTTTTCTAATGCCTCGGCCATTACTGTATGGTTTGTATAAGCAAAGGTATTTGTTACAATATGCCAAGCTTTGTTCCATGAAAATCCGCAGTCGTCAAGCATAACCCTCATAAGTTCGGGAATAGCAAGGGTAGGGTGAGTATCATTGATATGAATAGCAACCTTTTCATGAAGATTGTCAAGAGTTCCATAAGTTCTCATATGTCTGTCAACGATATCAGCAATTGAAGCCGCACACATGAAATACTGCTGTCTTAATCTCAGGGATTTACCCTCGGCATGGTTGTCGTTTGGGTAAAGTACCTTTGAGATAGATTGTGCAATAACATTCTGACCTAAAGCTTTTCCGTAATCACCGCTGTTGAACATACCCATGTCAAATGAAGGGCACTCAGCACGCCATAATCTCAGTCTTGAAACTGAGTTGCTGTCATAACCTGAAACATATAAATCATAAGGAACAGCTAAAACTGTTGTATAGTTTTCATGAGTTACGCAATGATATTGATTGTCCCAGTATTCTTTTAAATCACCGTCGAAATGTATTTCAACCTGTCTGTTGTTTCTTCTGACAAGCCAGCAGTTTCCGCCCGGAAGCCAGTTATCAGGAAGTTCTGTCTGCCATCCGTCTTCAAGCTTTTGTTTGAAAATACCGTATTCATAACAAATTGAGTAACCTGTTGCAGCATAACCTTGTGTTGCAAGACCGTCAAGATAGCAGGCAGCTAAACGTCCAAGTCCTCCGTTGCCGAGTCCTGCGTCAGGTTCGCATTCAAACAAACTGTTTATGTTAACGCCGAAGTCTTTCATGACTTCAGTTGCTTCATCTATGATATCAAGGTTATAGAGTGAAGTTTTCAGTGAGCGTCCCATTAAAAACTCCATTGACAGATAATAAACCTGTTTTTTACCTTCAGAGTTTGTTTTGTTCATGAATTTTCTATGCTTTTCTTTCATTAAATCCACAACAATTTTAGAAAGTGTTTCATAAAAAATCTGGTCAGACACTTTATCGGGAGTTGTGTCAAATTCTTTGTCTAAAATTTTTAAGATTTTTTCCTTTAATTCACTTTTTGTAATTAATTGAGATGCTGATGTCTTTTTTGAATTTGTTTCAGCTTTTTTTAACTTTGAAACCGATGTTTTGATTTTGTCAGTCGTTTTCTTGCCAGCGTTATTTGCTGCCATAAATGTGATCTTCCTTTCTTATAAAAATATGTTTTATCAAGGATTATGTTGTTCAGATTATTAAAATCTAGTCATTACCCGTATAATAAAACAATTAATAGTTGACTTTAAATATAGATTAATGCTTTAATTATACAGTAATATTCACCAATTGTCAAGGCGGTTTTTTATACAATATGCTAAAAAAGAGATGCATAAAATGATGGGTTTAAGAAAAGGCACAGGTGTTAAAAGAATAAATATATATAATTATAACAGTCCTCAGAGTTAGAATTGCACTGACTTTGAGGACTGTTATTTTAATTACTGTTATGTTTTTGTTCTTTATATTTTTGCTTTGTTGCCATTCCTCCTCTTATATGTCTTTCGCTTTTATTAAAATCCAATATTTTTTTTACCTCTTTATGCAACTGAGGCTTTATTTTATTTAATTTCTCCGTTACATCCTTGTGAACTGTAGATTTAGATATCCCGAATGCTTTGGCACATGCTCTTACCGTGCATTTTTGTTCAACTATATATTGTCCCAGTATTATAGAACGATCTGTATCGCTTGAAAAACTCATAATACTCAACTCCCTGATGCCGTTTTTACAATATATATGCTAAGAAATAAGGTATAATTCTAAAAACGCAAATAAAGTTTTATAAAATATTTCGTATTGCAGGTTTGACAAGCTATTTGCATACATGTATAATAATTTTGAGAATTATGCTCAGGTGCGGAGATGTTAAAATAATGATAAAAAGAAATTACAGTAAAGAGCTCGAAGGTATAATAAAAGATAATTCCGGGAAAAAGCCTGCGCTTCTTATTCACTGCTGCTGTGCACCTTGTTCAAGCTATGTGCTTGAATATCTTTCAGAGTTTTTTGAAATAACATTTTTATTTTATAATCCGAATATCAGTCCCGAATCTGAATTTAAGTACAGAGAAAGCGAGTTAAAAAGATTAGTATCCGAAATGTCACCGAAAAGTAAAATTGATATTATTGTTCCTAAATATGATGACAGAGAGTTTTATAGTGTTGTAAAGGGCTTTGAAGATATTCCGGAGGGCGGTGAAAGATGTTTTAGATGCTATGAGCTCAGACTTGTGAAAGCAATGGAATATGCACAAAAAAATAATTTTGAATACTTTACTACCACGCTTTCGATAAGCCCGTATAAAAATGCCGAAAAGCTCAATGAAATAGGTGAACGGCTTGCACAAAAATGTGAACGGTTAAAATGGCTTCCAAGTGATTTTAAAAAGAAAAACGGATACAAACGCTCTATAGAGCTTTCAAGAAAATACAATCTATACCGTCAGGATTACTGTGGGTGTGTATTTTCAAAAGCTCAAAGAGATAAAAACGGAAATTCAGGCAAATGTCAGGTACGCAAAAATAAGTCCGACAGTTTGCAAACAATGTAAATTACATCATAAGATGAAGAAGGTTTTCTGGTTAAGTTATATAACGAGAATTATATAAAAACAATATAAGTTATATAATTTTATATTAATGAATGGTACAATAATTTTAAGCAAATTTACCTAAGTAATGTATATTTGCATGCATTGTATGAAAATAAAAAATGTTTACTTACTTTTTTGAAAGGAGAAAATTATGAATTTAAAAAAGACATTATCAATTGTTTTATCCGGTCTGATTGCTGTATCAATGCTTTCTGCATGTGACAAAAAGGAAAGTGACAGCACCGATAACGGAAAAGTCCGTGAAATGACTTCTAATGAACTCGTACATGACATGGGACTTGGCTGGAATCTCGGCAACACTCTTGATGTTTGCAACGCTGACAGAAGCGGAAACGGAAGTGTTGATGAACATGCGGATGAAGTTGACGAAACTCTTTGGGGAAATCCGAAAGCAACAAAAGAGCTTTTTGAAGCTTTAAAAGATGACGGAGTAAAATCTGTTCGTATTCCTGTAACCTGGAGAGATCACTTGGGTGAAGCACCTGAATACAAAATTAACGATGAATGGATGGACAGAGTTCAGGAAGTTGTCGACTACGCAAGAGAGTGCGGCATGTATGTTATAATTAATCTTCACCATGACGGCGGTGATGATGTTGATTTCGGTGCTTGGATAAAAAAAGCTGATAAGGATTATGACGGGGTTATTGAGAAATACAAAGCTTTGTGGGCTCAAATCGCAGAAAGATTTAAAGACTATTCAGACTATTTGGTATTTGAGTCAATGAATGAAGTCGGATATGATAATATTCCGCAAGAGGACGGAATTGCACTGGTAAATAAGATAAATCAGGAATTTGTAAATCTTATCAGAACTACAGGGGGCAACAATGACAAACGGCATTTGCTTATTGCAGGATATTGGACTGATATAACAAGATCATGTCAGGGAATTGTAATGCCAAAGGATTCAGCCGACAGATGTATTCTTTCAGTTCACTATTATACCCCTTGGCAGTTTTGTATAAACGGAGACCCTGCGACATGGGGCAGTGAGGGCGAAATTAACGAGCTCAACAGACTTTTCGACATGCTTAAAACCAATTTTACAGATAACGGAGTTCCTGTTATTTTGGGCGAGTATGGTGTAAACTCCGCTGCTGAGGATGAGAGCAGGATTTACTGGTGTGAAAGCGTTGTTAAAAAATGTACAGAGCTTGGCATTGCAACATTTTTCTGGGATAACGGTGAAGAAGTCGACAGAAATACATATAAGTGGCGTACAGACGGTTTGCTTGACGCATTAAAGAGAGCTTCAAGCGGTGACGATTATACAGTTGAGCCACCGAAGGCAAAAGAGCCTTCAGATAGCATTACAGATGAAACTAAAATTATTGAGCTTCATGATTTCACCGGAAGACAGATAGATGAAGTTTTAGAAAAATATGAAGGCTTTTTAAATATTAAAGTAATTGAAGAAGAGAATAAAGAAGCAAAATCCGGAGAAATTTTAAAACAGGACCAAATTGAAGGAAAATTTATAACCCGAGGGGAAACTTTGAATTTAACTGTTGCAAAATAAAGATACAACGCAGGTACTGAAATGCAGTGCCTGCGTTGTTTTTTAAATTGACAAAGAATAGGAAAGAATATATAATAATACTGTATATATTTATAGAAATTCAGAAAAGGATTTTAAAGAAATGCACAATAATAATTTTGTACCTTTTTCAAGAAAAGCATTTTATTATGAAACAGATGCAATGGGAATTGTTCATCATTCCAATTATATCAGATGGATGGAAGAAGCCAGAATAAACTGGCTTTCCAATATAGGTTATCCTTATGCAGAAATTGAATGTCAGGGACTAATGATACCTGTTTTGTCAGCAGAGTGTCAATACAAATACCCTGTGAAATATGACGATGAGTTTGAAATTAAGATTATTCTTAGAGAATTCAACTGCGTTAGATTTTCGGTTGAATACAATATTTTCAACAAAACAACAAATAAGCTTTCAGCTGTCGGTAAAACATCACATTGTTTTGTAAACAAAGATTTCAGACCGGTAAGAACAAAAAGGGATTATCCGGAGCTTTATAATATTTTCAATAATAATTTGAATACTGAATTTTAAAGTTCAAAAGTACAATAATTAAAAGGATAAGCATTAAAAGTTTAAAGCCTAAGAAAGGACGATAATAATGAGTGAAATCAGAGATGAAAGTATTTGGAAAAGCGGAAAGACTAAAATTGATTGGGTTAAAGCAAATATGCCGCTTTTAAACAGTATTGAAAAAGAGTTTAGCGAGAAGAAACCTTTTTCAGGTATTAAAATTGCACTTTCAATACATCTTGAAGCTAAAACTGCATATCTTTGCAAAGTGTTAGCAGCAGGCGGAGCTGATATGTATGTTACAGGGAGCAACCCGCTTTCTACACAGGATGATGTTGCAGCTGCACTTGTGCATGACGGATTAAATGTTTATGCTTGGTATAACGCAACCGAAGAAGAATACCATCACCATACCGAGCAGGTTATAAAGGCAGGACCTAACATTATTATTGACGACGGCGGTGACCTTGTTAATCTTATACACAATGAATATCCTCAGCTTATTGATAATGTTATAGGCGGCTGTGAAGAAACGACAACAGGAATTATCCGTCTTATTGCAATGAATAATGAAGGAGCGTTGAAGTTTCCTATGGTGCTTGTAAATAACGCTGACTGCAAACATTTATTTGATAACAGGTATGGCACAGGTCAGTCTGTCTGGGACGGGATTAACAGAACAACAAACCTAATCGTTGCAGGAAAAAATGTGGTTGTAGCAGGCTATGGCTGGTGCGGCAAAGGTGTTGCTATGAGAGCTAAAGGAATGGGAGCATCTGTTATAGTCACTGAGATAGACCCTGTTAAAGCTATGGAAGCAGTTATGGACGGATTTAAGGTCATGAAAATGGAGGAAGCTGCTAAGATAGGCGATTTCTTTGTGACGGTTACAGGCTGTAAGGATGTAATCACAGAGAAATCATTTATGAACATGAAAGACGGAGCGATTATGTGCAATGCAGGTCATTTTGACTGTGAGGTTGATGTTGCAGGTTTAAAAAAGCTTGCAGTTGAAACAAAGCTTGCAAGAAATAATATAATGGGCTATAAGCTTTCAAACGGCAACTGGCTTAATGTTATCGCTGAGGGAAGACTGGTTAATTTAGCGGCAGGTGACGGACATCCTGCCGAGATAATGGATATGAGCTTTGCTATTCAGGCACTCAGTGCATTGTATTTAGTTGAGAATAAAGACAAGCTGAAAGAAAAAATTATTGATGTGCCTAAGAGTGTTGACAATGAAGTAGCAAAGCGTAAAATTAAATTCTGGGGCCTTGAAATAGACAGTTTGACACCTGAACAGGAGAAGTATCTCTCTAGTTGGGAAGTATAGAATATATTAGTATATAACAAAAATTTTCAGTCAAGCCTTTTTCAAAAGGCTTGTGGGTCAAGGGCAAAGCCATTGTCGCTGACCGCAGTCAGCGAAATTCTTTTATGGAGTGTACTCAGCAATAGGTGAATTTTAAAACAGTTCGGCGGACTGTTTTAAAAGAGGGTAAGCCATGTAAAAGAGGGCTTTCCCTTAAAAAGTTAAATTAAAAAAAGAGTAAAAAGGAGAAAAGCTCTTTTAGAGCATAGTTATAAAATGATTGGGAATAAAAAGATAAGATTAGTTTCGGTTTTTGCTGTTTTACTGTCACTTGTTTTTATGCTTGGCGGAGTGTTTGAAATAAACAGTTATGCTGCGAATATAAAGACTCCCGTTTCACAGCATGGAAGGCTGAAAGTCAAAGGAGCAAATATAGTTGATAAAAACGGCAGGACATTTCAGATTAAGGGTATGTCAACACACGGTCTTGCATGGTATCCTGAAGCCGTCAGTGAAAAAACGCTAAAAACTCTTCGTGACGATTGGAAATGCAATACTATACGGCTTGCAATGTATACTGAAGAATACGGCGGATACTGTACCGGCAAAGAGAATAAAAGTCAGATGCTCAGCAGAGTTGACAATGGTATAAAGCTTGCAAAAAAGCTCGGTATGTATGTTATTGTCGATTGGCATATTTTAAATGACGGGAACCCTAAAATTCATCAAAAAGAAGCTAAATCGTTCTTTAAACGAATGGCAAAAAAATATAAAGGGTATAACAATATTATTTATGAGATTTGTAACGAGCCTAACAATACTTCATGGAAAAACGATATAAAACCATATTGCAGAAGCGTTATTAAAACCATAAGAAAATATGATAAAAAGGCGATAATAATATGCGGTTCTAATACTTGGAGTCAGGATATTCATGAGGCTGCAATGGACAGAATAACAGGATATAAAAATATAGCATATTCTTTGCATTTTTATGCAAATACACATACCGATTGGCTTAGACAGAGGCTGATTGACTGCCGTAATAACGGTCTTTGCGTTGTTGTGACTGAGTTCGGAACCTGCGACGCTTCAGGCAACGGCGGGTTTAATAAAGGTGAGACGAATAAGTGGATGAAACTGCTGAAAAAATATAAAATAGGATGTGTAAACTGGAGTTTATCAAATAAAAGTGAAACTGCTTCTGCAATCAAATCAAATGCAGATATTTCAAGACTTAAAAGGGGTAATAAGAATCTCACTCAAAGCGGCAAGCTTATAAGAAAATGGTTCAGAAAAATGAAATAATGACATTCAGGATATATATATAACCGTACTTTACATTCAGAATCAATTGTGATATAATTAAATAGAATATATAGGTAAAATCTTTTTAATAAGGGGAAAGGAAGAGGGGCATTAATATGCAAAAAGATAATTTTAACAGAATGCCCGCAGGCAGAAAAAGTGCCTCCGGAAAAAAGCATAAAGCCAAGAAAAAACAAAAGCCCGCAGTCCGTATATTAAAAATAATCGGAACAGTTATTCTTTCGATGTTTTTAATTGTTGTAATTACAGGTTCAATTCTTGCAACTGCACTGACAATATATATTTTAAACTTTGCGGATTCGTCGAATGTTGTAAGTCTTGAAAATGTTGAAATGTCTTATACAACAAGACTGCTTGCCAACAATCCTGATTATGATAAAAATGATGAAAACTCAGAGCAGTATGCTCTTTACTATTCACTGTCTTCAAACGGTGAGAAGAGAACTTGGGTAGATTATTCAAACATACCTAAGTATGTTCGTGACGCATTTGTTTGTTCAGAGGACGAGCGTTTTGATATGCATGACGGAGTTGATTTTAAGAGAACCTTTGCAGCATTTGCAAACTTGATTTTGCATTTCTATGATACCGAGCAGGGTGGTTCTACTATTACTCAGCAGACTATCAAGAATTTGACAGGTGACAATGCTACTGACGGAAGCGAGGGTATGGCAAGAAAAATCCGTGAGATATTCCGTTCAATCAATGTTGAAAAGACATATACAAAACAAGAGATTTTAGAAGCTTATCTTAACATTGTTCCTTTGGGAAATAATGTTGCGGGTGTACAGGCTGCTGCTAATTTTTACTTCGGAAAAGATGTATCAGAGCTGTCAATAAAAGAGGCAGCGAGTCTTGCAGCTATTACTCCTAGTCCGGCGACTTATAATCCTTACGATAATTATGAAGAAAATGTCGGAAGAGCTAATGACTTTAACTTAAAATATATGCTTGATAACGGTGCAATATCAACAAACGAATATGAAGAAGCACTTGCAGAAAAGATAGTTGTAACCGGTGATAAAGACTATACCAGTGATAACACTGTAAGTGTAGGCAAGTATCAGAACACAGGTGTTACCTCATATTATGTTGATGCAACATTAAACGAAGCTGTTAAGAGAATTGCAGAGTATGACGGTATATCTACTGAAGAAGCTGAAGAAAAACTCAAGGCAGGCGGATATACAATTAACACAAATGTCAATTTGAAAATGCAGTCTAAAGTTGAGAAAAAGTTTTTAGATCCATCTAATTTTACAAACTATACTTTGAGTTCAGATAAACTTGAGAGTGCATTTATTGCTATGGACTATAAGGGCAGAGTAAAGGCAGTTGTAGGAGGAAGAGGTAAGAAAAAAGCTTCAAGAAGCTGGAATATTGCTACAATGTCTACACGCCAACCCGGTTCTTCAATAAAACCAATTGCATCTTACGCACCTGCACTTGATAAGGATTTGATTACTTGGTCTACAATATTTAATGATAAACCTATAACAATTACAAAAAAAGATAATACAACTGAAAAATGGCCAATCAACTATTCAGAATACGGTGGAACAAGCAACTGGTCCTTTAAAAATTATTTCACTTTTGAGATGATATACAGGTCGCTGAATACTGCACCTGCACAAATAGTTGAAAAACTTACACCGTCTTATAGTTACAATTTTTTGCAGAATACGCTTCATATCTCATCTTTGGATGTCAATAAAGACCCTAACTATTCACCTATGGTTGTAGGAGCATTGACAAATGGTCTTATATTAGAAGAACTTGTTGCATCTTATGAGATTTTCGGAAACGGCGGGGAGTATTATGAACCGACTTTTATTTCAAAGATGGTTGACAGAGCCGGCAATATAATATATGAAAACAAGTATGAGCCTGAGCAGGCGATTGATAAATCTACGGCTTTTGTTATGAACCGCATGATGCAGACGGTAATTACAAATCCAAATGGTACAGGACGATATGCTAAGCTTAATAATGTTGATTTAGTCGGAAAAACAGGTACTTCTGATAAATGGTATAACTTGACTTTTGTGGGCTGTACACCGACATATGTCAGCGGTATATGGGTTGGATACTCTAAAAAAGCAAAGCAGGTTTCGTCAAGTGAATATCAGAATATCAGTGCTATTTGGAAGAACGTTTTCGGTGATATAGCTGATGCTTCCTCAAAGACTGAGTTTGAAGCTCCTGATAATGTTCAGCAGCTTAAATATTGTAAGAAAACAGGCTTAATAGCCGGCTCTAATTGCTGGTCTACTGATACAGGATGGTATAAAACATCTAATATTCCTGCTGTGTGCACATCCTGTTAAATAATAAATAAAGGAGAATGGCTATTCATTGCAAAAGTAGTGGATAGCCATTATAATGAAATGGAAAAAATAAGACTGAACTGTCCGTGTTTATTTGGACTTGAAAGCGTATTATCATATGAAATTAAAAAAATCGGCGGTGAAAACTTAACTGTCACAGACGGAAAAATATCATTTGACGGTGACTGCAGCATATTGGCTAAAGCGAATTTATGGCTTTCGACTGCTGAGCGAGTTTTGATAGAGTTAGGCTCATTCGAGGCCAGAAGCTTTGAAGAGCTGTTTCAGGGTGTAAAGAGTTTGCCGTTTGAAAGATTTATAGGAAAAAACGATGCTTTTCCTGTTAAAGGTTATTCTTTAAATTCAACCTTGCATAGTATACCTGACTGTCAGGCAATAATAAAAAAAGCAATAGTTGAACATTTAAAAGATATATATTCAATCAGTTGGTTTGATGAAGACGGACCTGTTCACCAGATTCAGTTTTCAATTCATAAAGATGTTGTAACAGTTTTTCTTGATACAACAGGTGCAGGACTTCATAAAAGAGGTTACAGACGAAATTCAAATG
>ENA-ORLW01001539-ORLW01001539.1-human-gut-metagenome-genome-assembly--contig:-NODE-1539-length-24869-cov-3.428767_pt1 | contig 24869 bp, 22 predicted proteins | sample MGYA00243017_ERZ508829 | MGnify/ENA primary metagenome ERZ508829 (study PRJEB26277, sample SAMN04329776) | human gut metagenome | biome: human-associated habitat | host: Homo sapiens | place: USA...
ATCGTTTTTCCGGTGATGTTTTTTACCAGCGGCGGATATCATGGCGGTATGCCGGCCTTCTTCGTGTTTGCCATTATTTTTACCGTGCTGATGCTGGAAAAAAGACGTGCTCTGATCGTTTCTCTGCTGGAAATTATCCTATATATGGGACTGTGTCTGGCCGCATACCATTTTCCGCACATTGTAACTCCTTTTGCCACGGAAGCAGACCGACTGGCAGATATTCTTCTGGCATTTGTCTCTGTAAGTACTGTCTGCGGCATTGTTCTCTATTTTCATCTGAAGGAATACAATCAGCAGCAGCTCCTTCTGGAGGAACAGAATCTGCGGCTGCGCTCCCTTGACAATGCCAAGTCCACCTTCCTGACCACCGTTGCCCACGAGATCAAAAATCCACTGAGTTCCATCTCCCTCCACGCCCGTGACACTTCCGAACTCCTTGAGGAAGATCCTCTGGATTTCTCTCTTATGCAGGAAAATCTCCGCACCATTGAACAGTCAGTAATGCGGATCGACCGGATCGTGCTAGATCTTATGGATACCGTTTCCATTGAGCAGGGACGGCTGGCCCTTTCCCTTGTACCATCAGATCTGGGAGCACTTTTACATTCTGTAGAAAAAGATTTCAGCAGTCATCCAAGTCCCGGGAATAACCAGCTGGTCTTTACGATACAGCCCGACCTCCCGGAAATCTCTGCAGACCCGGAACGGCTGATTCAGGTTATCACCAATCTGGTCTCCAATGCAGAGCGTCACACCCGAAACGGAACCATCACTATTTCCCTTACAGGCGAACCGGGCTGGCAGACCATCTGCGTCTCCGACACCGGAACCGGCATGTCAGAAGAAATGCGAAAAAATGCACTCAAGGGTTATGTTTCTGCAGATAAAGATTACTGGCGGCACGGCATAGGTCTCTATGTATGTCATCAGATCATCACTGCCCACGGCGGCAAAATATGGCTAAAAAGTAAAGAAGGCGAGGGAACTCAGGTGTTCTTCTCACTTCCGGAGGAGGAATCATAAATGAATGAAAAGAAATCGCTTATCCTTATGGTCGAGGATGAAGAACAGGTGCTGAATATCAATTGCCGGATGCTACGGCGCCGTGGCTACGATGTCCGCACTGCACAGACAGCCGCCGAAGCCTGTCATCAGCTTGAAGAACATCTGCCGGATCTTCTCATCCTGGACATTATGCTTCCGGACGGAAACGGCCTGGATATCTGCCGCCACTTCCGCGAAAAAACCATGAACCCGGTTCTTTTTCTCTCAGGAAAAAGTGATATCCGAGATAAGGTAGAAGGACTTCAGCAGGGAGGCGACTATTATCTCACCAAGCCTTATAATTTCGATGAATTTCTGGCCGTGATCCAGATGCTTCTGGAACGCCAGAAACGAATGGAAAAAAAAATAAAAGAAAAATTTCAGTCCTCCCGTCAGATCACCATCGGCAGCCTGCGGCTGGATCTTTCGGACGGCCATGCATATCTCAATAATGCCGACACAGGCCTTACCCGGACCGAATTCTCTCTGCTGCGTCTCCTTGCAGAAAACCAGGAGAAGATTTTTTCTGCAAAGGAGCTCTACGAAGCGGTATGGGGCAGCTGTGCAGGAACAGATACCAGCACGGTACGGCGGCATATCTTTAACCTCCGGACCAAGATCGGTGCCGAGGATACCGATGAATATGACATTGTCTCGGTTTATGGGAAGGGATATCTTTTTACCTGCCGGTAAGCCGGCCTTTTCACGATCGGATAGCATATTTCCAGACCTGTACGCAGCTTTCCGTAAATGTCTCTTTTTCTTCACATTTCCGGATATCGGGATCTGTCTGTTACAATGTACTTAACAGACAGATCTTTTTTATTTGTAAAAATTTACGATCAAAGAATAGTAAGCAGCTAACTGCTGCGCAATTTATCAGGAGGTGCCTATGCATAAAAAAATCTTAGTTCTTTTAACAGGCGCGATCGCTCTTTCCATATCTGCAATCCCGGTCCTCGCTTCTGACCCTCCAACCGATGACGGTCAGTACATCTGGCAGGATGAAAACGGAGATTACTGGTACCGCAATGGTTCCGAGGATGAATATATCGGGGAAGGTAATTATGCCCCTGACCCGGATTCCGGTGAACTGATGGAAGGCAACGATGCCGGCTGGACCGAACAGGACGGTTATTTTGAGCCTCATTATTATTATGAGGACGGCAGTGTGTGGCTGGAAGATGCCACCGGAACCACATATATTGGCTCCAGAGATAAATATTATATTGATGACTACGGCAATCTTCAGGAATATTCCGATTCTGAAACTGATTCCTCCTCCGGAGATTCTTCAGAAGAATCCTCCGATACCAGTGGAAACTCCTCCTCGCAGGATTCCGATTCTTCATACCCAAATTCCTCTTCCGATACAAACACGGAAGATTCCTCTGAATCGGAAAAGCGCGGCGAGCTTCATATGCGGGTTGGATTCCCTGCCGATGATACGATCAGAGAATCCATGCCCGAAAAAGAAGGTTATTTCGAGCAGCGTTCCGTAAATGGCGGAAAAAGCACTGCCTTTGTTTTAAAAGTACCGAATTCCTCTCTGGAGGATTCTTCCCTGAAGGGTTTTCTGGCAGAATACTATCCGGTAAAGGGTGAGATCATCACCAAAAAGAATCTTACCTTTGAATCTTATCCTGCCACGAAATATCAATACTTAACCGAAGTCAACGAAGAAGAAAAAAATGTAGATGCTCTTGTATGCCAGACTGACGATTATACATTCGGACTTTTTGTCCTGACTCCGTCAGACACCTATGATAAGGCCGCCGAAAAGGAAGCCACAGAGCTGATCAAATCCATAGATTTCGTTTACGCAGAGCGTGTGGATATGGCCATGACGGATTACTTTCAGGTTCTTACTCCGGAGCGTTGGAAATATCTCTGCCATTATGAAACAACCGAAACCGAAAATGGTGGATATAAACTGACTTATTACAATGAGGATGTTCCTGTACTGACTCTGGAAGCCAGATATTACGATGGCGAAGACCAGCCTCTGGACAGTGTATGGCAGGGCTATCTCGGCCGTATCGAAACCGTCGACGGCAAAAAATACGATCTTCTGTCCACCATCAGCCAGTACTCCGAGGATGCCTCTGACGAATGGAAGGAAATGTATGACACCTATCTGGATACCATAAACGGAATCCGTATGATGGATGGCTGTTCCCTGACCGAAGGAAGCCATACCTGATCCCCCTGTCCCCTCTGCCGTTATTTTGCATACCGGAAGATCCATAGCTGTATCTCCGGTCGCAAAAGGCACATCATATTTGCACAAAAGGAGCTGCAGAACTTGAGTCTTCATTGTTCTGCAGCTCCTTTGTGTTGTTCTATCTGATCATATCTTCTGCCGGTTATCCTTCATAAATCTGATCAAAAATCCCTCCATCTGAAAAATGTGTTTCCTGTGCCTTTTTCCATCCGCCGAAATCATCAATAGTGACAAGATTGATGTCCAGGTCAAACACATCGGAGTATTCCTTCAGAATATCCTGGTTTGACGGACGGTAATAATTATCACCGGCGATCCGCTGTGCTTCATCGGAATAGAGATAATTCAGATATTCCTCTGCCACATCTCTGGTGCCTCTTTTGTCTACGACTTTATCGACTACCGCTACTGACGGCTGTGCAAGAATACTGATGCTTGGTGTTACGATCTCGTAGTCGTCCGGATAATCTTTTACGGAAAGATAGGCTTCATTTTCCCAGGCGATCAGTACATCTCCCTGTCCGTTTTCTACAAATGAAGTTGTTGCACCTCTGGCTCCGGTATCAAGGACAAGTACGTTTTTATAAAGATCTCCAATGAATTCTTTGATCTTATCTTCGTCTCCGTTATATTTATCTTTTGCATAGGCCCAGGCTGCCAGATAATTCCATCTTGCTCCGCCGGAGGTTTTCGGGTTTGGTGTAATCACACCTACATCTTTCTTTACCAGATCATCCCAGTCTTTGATGTTCTTGGGATTTCCTTTTCTTACGAGAAATACGATGGTTGATGTGTATGGTGAGCTGTCCTCCGGAAATTCATCCACCCATCCGTCATCGATAAGTCCTGAATTCTGGATCGCATCCACATCATACTCAAGTGCCAGTGTTACCACATCTGCTTCCAGTCCGTTGGCAACCTCAAGTGCCTGCTTGCCGGAACCACCATGGGATTGCGTGATCTCCACATCCTGACCTGTTTTTTCTTTCCAGTGTTCCTGAAAAATCTTATTGTACTGTTCGTAAAGCTCTCTGGTCGGATCATAAGATACATTTGTAATGCTGACGCTGTCCGCCGCATAGGTTGTCACTCCTGTAAGGTTTCCAAGTGCCGCTACTGCTGCAAAAGCTGCTACTACTGATCTCCATCTTCTTTTCATAATACTTACCTCCTGTGTTTGCCTCGTGTTTTGTTGTTGGGGCTATTATAAACATGAGTAAGTCCATATGAAAACTGTTAGATTGGAAACCGTTTTCAGGAGATTTCAGAAACAGGGATCTTTTTGCTAATTTCACAGGTTTTTATACTGATTTTCAGCTGTTATCCATATATTTCTCACTCTTTTTTACATATATTTATCGCCGTTGAAAGCTTTTGTGAAAACGCAATCAGCCTTGCAAGACAGTTATCCACACCCGTCCTGAAAAATCGCTTTTTCGAGTGGATGGTTTTCCACATATTCCACAAAAATTATCCCCTGACACCTATGTAATCGTTCCAGGTTTATATTAAGCGAATGTTCAAAATCCACTTTGTCGCATACCCAAGAACATAAATTTTTTCTTTACAGATAGATATAATCATTCATCACCGGCTGCAGACCATGATCTTTCAGTGCATTAAAAACTTCATCCACAGATCTTCCGTCTGAAATCTCAAACTGGTCATCACCTTTATCCTCAATATCATCTACATGACTTCCGATTCCTGTGCTGACACCTGCGGATATTTTTGTTGCAGCAATATTCACCAGATTATCACGGACACGCTCGCACTCTCTGGTAGATACGGTAATGCTTGCAAACGGCATAAACAGGCGATATGCACAAACTACCTGCAGAAGCTGCGGTTCGTGGACATCCTTCGGATTGATCCGGTCGTTGTTGATGATCGGACGAAGTCTTGGACAGGAAAAGGCAATCTCTGCCTGTGGATATTTTCTCTGCAGAAGTTATGCGTGATATCCGGTTGCAAAAGCATCCTTCCGGAAATCATCCAGTCCCAGAAGTGCCGCAAAACCAACGCCTCGCATGCCGCCTTTTAACGCACGCTCCTGAGTATTTAATCTATATGGAAAAATCCTCTTATGTCCTGCCAGATGCAGTGTCTCATACTTATCAGAATTATAGGTCTCCTGAAAAACAGTTACATAATCTGCGCCGCATTTGTGAAGATATGCGTACTCATCAGAATTCATCGGATATACCTCAAGGCCGACTACCTTGAAATATTTCCGGGCAATCTCACAGGCCTTTCCGATATATTCTACATTGGATTTGGATTTGCTCTCACCGGTAAGGATCAGGATCTCCTGAAGTCCGGTTTCTGCAATGGCTGCCATTTCTTTTTCGATCTCATCTGCATTCAGCTGTGCACGGCGGATTTTGTTATGACAGTTAAAACCACAGTAAATGCAGTAATTTTCACAGTAATTGGCAATGTACAAAGGAGTAAACATCATAATAGAGTTTCCAAAATGTTTTCTTGTTTCTTTCTGGGCCATCTGGGCCATCTCTTCCAGCAGCGGAAGTGCGGCCGGGGACAAAAGTGCTGCAAAATCCTCCGGTGTTCTGTTTTCTTTATAAATAGCGCGTCTTACATCTGCAGCAGTATACTGATTGTAATCATAAGCATTCATAGCTTCTACAACCTGTTTATCTACATCTGAATCCAGCACTTCCATATCATCCAGATATTTCATGTGATCAATACGATTCTCTTTCATATCCTCAAGAATCTGTTCACTTAAAATACTTTCGTTCATCTTACTCATGTTTTTCTTTTCCTTCCCTGTATTTTACAAAGATCCATCCTGAATATAACCTGTCAATGGTGAAGAAGCACTTCCTCCCCGCTGTAATACTCTTCCGGTTCCTGCAAGATAAGCCTTTCTTCCCGCTTCAATCGCCAGGCGGAAAGATTCTGCCATAGCCGGTATATCTCCTGCTGTAGCGATAGCTGTATTAGCCATAATGGCAGCCGCACCCATTTCCATTGCTTCACAGGCCTCCGATGGTTTGCCAATTCCCGCATCTACAATAATAGGCAGATCAATTTCGTCAATCAGGATCTGAATAAAATCTTTGGAACAAAGTCCTTTATTGGATCCGATAGGTGCTGCCAGCGGCATAATAGATGCCGCACCTGCATTTTGAAGATCTCTTGCCACATTCAGATCCGGGTACATATACGGCATAACAACAAATCCCTCTTTTGCAAGGATTTCAGTAGCTTTAATGGTCTCATAATTATCCGGCAAAAGGTATTTAGTATCCCGCATGATCTCAATCTTTACAAAGTCACCACAACCTACTTCCCTTGAAAGTCTGGCAATTCTTACAGCTTCCTCCGCATTTCTGGCTCCGGATGTATTTGGAAGAAGTGTCACGCCCTCTGGTATATAATCTAAAATATTGGCACGGCCATCTTGATTGGCACGGCGCAGAGCCAATGTGATAATTTCTGCCTTTGCCTGCTCCACAGACGCCTTAATAAGATCCAGTGAATATTTTCCTGAACCAAGAATAAAACGGGAATGGAATGTATGTCCTCCAATTACTAATGCATCATCTTTCATTTGTTTGTCCTCCAATCTTTTTTATGCTGATGTTTTCCATCAGCCTCCACCTACAAAACTAACAACTTCAATGGAATCACCACTGTGTAATATGGTCTCATTGTATTGTTTTTTACTGATAATCTCGCCGTTGATCTCTGTTGCGATCCGGCTGATATTAAACCCTTCCTGTTCTATCATATAAGCCAGGGATTTTTCATCGTATCCCTCTTTCATTTCACCATTAATACAGATCATGTCAAGAACTCCTTTCCTCTGATTCTGAAAAAGGGTAACTCAAGAAAGTCCACACCCGAGGTGGTGTGCCCCTTCTTGAGCTACCCTCAATCTATTCTAAACGATACCACATTTAAGTGTTGGTGTCAAGTTTCTTTTCATAGCTCCTACCAGGAACCGCCACCGCCACCGCCGGAACCGCCGCCGGAAAAGCCGCCGCCACTGCTGGAACTTGGCTGTGAAGTCATGGCTGTGCTGGCAGACTCCATGGTAGAATGCATAAAGTGACTGAACATGTAATAATCAAATACTGTATTATTGTATCCTGAATACCAGTCCGGTGCCTCAATGGCAATGGAATCAAACTTCTTGATCCACTTGTCTGAAATATCCAGTACATATGTATACGGAAGAATTTCATAAAAGTACTCCGGATCATCCTGTACCATAGCCTCCAGACGATCTTTTTCCACGGTCTCCAGGAAATTCTTAAATCCGAGGATCCGTCCAAGAATCTGGGTTCCGTACTCCGTTCTTTTGGACAGATAACAGGAGAAAAATGTCATTATTCCGGCACATACAACCGCTGTCCAGAAAGCAATGACATACCATCGGTCGCCGCTGGTCTCAAACGTCTCCTGTAAAAATAACAGATACGCCAAGAAATCAGCAAACAAGGTACCGATCGGGATCAGAACACACCGCAATACAAAAGCTTTTCCCGGGCGGAACGCAAAATAAAATAAGAAAATATTGGCAACCGCAATACCCGCTGCCGCGAAAAGACCTGCCAGGAAATTCATTTCATAATCTCCTACCGGTTTGGTAATGAGTGCCAGGAATGATAAAATAACCACTACCCAGTTGATCCAGCCCTTATTAATGGAGTTTTCGTGGAATAATACCTTACGGTTTTCAAAGTGGTTTTTCCGTCCCATAATGGAATCAATGGTCTTATAAAAAGAATCTTCCAATCCTTTTCTTGTAACAGAGCTGCCATCTTTGAACAGATCTCTTAAAAACTCTGCCTCATCCTCATTCAGGCCATCATAGTCTTTGTTTTTCTTCAGGATAAAACTGTTTTCTGTCTGTTTGATCGTCAGATATCCTTTCTGCGCCAGGTATACAACTAAAGAAACAACATCCGATTTATCTACCTCTCCCTTATAGGCAAAGGCAACATCCAGACTGTTCATGCCATCCGGTGCATGAAATTCTACCGTCTCCACTACCGGATCGTCTCTTCCATAAATCCACCACAGAGCAAATAACAGCACCGCACCGAGAACAGCTAAGATCATACAAAGATTCGGCCAGATATGAGACGCCTTCTGTACATTAAAGTAACCATCCGGCAGTTCCAATCGCACTGTAACATACTCATTATTTCCCAGTGTAATATCCGAATCCAGTTCACCCATGATCGTATTTCCATCAATAGCGTAACTTAAGCCATCATAATTTGTACTTCCTGCCGGGCCATAGCACATACCCAGTTTTTGTTCGTCAAATTTGTCAGGCATTTCAATCCGGAAAGAAATATTGGAAATCGTCAGACTATCATCCCAGTCTCCACCGATCACATTCATGTAAAGTTCATCTTTTCCTTCCATAATGTCATTGCTGAGACAATAGTCATAAGAAATCTGATACTCATGCTTTCCTTCGATAGTTTCATCTTCATCGCCGATCTTAATCTGACAGGCGTCATTTTCTCTGGATGATTCAAAGTTGTCTGAACCACAGGAAATATTACGGACTGTAGCCGTTCTTACACCTTCTGATCCATCCTCTCTTTTAATACGGTTTACAAGCGGGATATTTCTGAAAATTCCAAGGCGTTCTTCCTTGAAATTTACCTCAATCGTCTCTGTGATCTTATAAACATTATCTTTTGTAACCTTCATGTCTACATGATATTTGGTAATATCAAAAGCAGATGCTGCCCGGGCTTTCACGCTGCCAGCCATAACTAAGACAGCCATTGCCATCATGACAATGCCAAGAAGCCATACTCTGCCACCTTGCCTGTATCTTTCTTTCATATTTCCCCCTGTTTTTAAAACTTCACCTGTACATTTTCTCTCTGTGCTGTGTCCTCAACCTCAAACATCGGTCTTGTTTCAAAATGGAACATACCTGCTATAATGTTGCGAGGAAAAGTCTGTACACTCATATTGTACTTCTTTACCGCCCCATTATAATAACGACGGGCATTGGAAATATCATCTTCCAGTTTCTGAAGCTGTGAGCTTAACTCCATGAAGTTCTGATTTGCTTTCAGATCCGGATAAGATTCAGAAAGTGCAAAAATCTGAGGAAGCACTTTGGAAAGCTGGGTTCCATTCTCAATCTTTTCAGCCTGGGACATGCTTCCATAGTTTACATTTCTCATCTTCACAACAGCTTCTAAAGTAGATGATTCATGTTTTGCATATCCTTTGACTGTCTCTACCAGATTTGGTATCAGATCAAATCTCTTTTTAAGATATACATCCATGGTTGAAAAGGCTTCATCTACTGTGATCCTTCCCTTTACCAATGTGTTGTACCCGCCAACACAGGCAAGTAACAAAATAACAACGACTGCAATTACAATAATTCCTGCGATCATATAAAGCCTCCTTTTTTACAATATTACAGTTTCATTATGACATCCCGAATCTCATTTTCGGCTGTCTCTCTGGCATATACATCTTTGCCAAATGTGCGGATCTTTCCAATGCCATCCATAAATACCATGCGAAGCTTGCCATTGCGTACCTTTTTATCGGTATAAAGTTTACGGACAAGTGCTTCTTTATCAATGTATTCCGGTATGGACACCGGTAGTCCTGCTTTCTCCAAAAGTTTGCAGATACGGTCTTTCTGGCCGGCTGAAAGAAAACCTAACTTCATACCAAGCTCAGCCTGAGCCACCAGTCCGATGGATACAGCCTGTCCGTGAAGCAGTCTGTAGTCACTGACGGTCTCAATAGCTCTTCCTACCGTATGACCAAGATTCAGAATCTCTCTGAGATTCTGTTCTTTTTCATCCTTCATTACTACCTGATACTTGATCTGGCAGTTCATTTCTGAGATATACTCACAGACATCCTCATCTACATTCAGAATCTCATCTACATGTTTCTCCAGATAAGCAAAAAACTTCTCATCTGCCAGACATGCATGCTTGATCGTCTCTGCCATGCCATTGATCATCTGTTCTCTCGGCAGTGTCTTCCATGTAGTAATATCTACATAAACTTTCAATGGCTGATAGATCAATCCAATAAGATTCGTTGCAAGATCTGTGTCTACCGCTGTTTTCCCGCCTATGGAAGCATCCGCTGCTGCCAGATGAGTAGTGGCAAAATTGATAAATGGAATACCACGGCCGTAAGTACCTGCCAGAAATCCTGCCAGATCCGTTACTACGCCGCCGCCAACCGCAATGACACAGCAGTCTCTGCGGTATCCTTTAGCTAACATAGCATCTTCCAGCTCTTCTTTTGTTTTGCGGACTTTGCTCTTCTCCCCTGCCGGAAATACAAAAATATCACTTTTAAATCCGGACCGGTGCAATTCTACCAAAATCGGTGTGGCATAAAGCCTCTCTACCGTAGAATCTGTAATTACTGCAAATTTTTTTATATTGCCTGTCAGTCCCTTTTTAATATCATTTATGAGCTGCGGGATCAGATTTCGTCCAATCTCTACATCATATGAATCATCTACTACTTTTTTTAGTTCTACTCGAAAATTCTTCAATGTTTCCCTCCTGGTATTTTTTGCCTGTGTATGTTTCAAAGTATACATCAAAGGAGACTTTTTCGCAACTATTAATCCTGCCAGTTTCTTGACAATTACCCCTATAAATGATACTATTTTTTAGAAATGCAAACTTTCATAATATAAGGAGAAAATTATGTGTGGAATTACAGGTTATATTGGAATAAAAGATGCAAAAAAAGTGCTGATCTCCGGGCTTCAGGCATTGGAATACCGCGGTTATGATAGCGCAGGCATCGCCTATTTTGAAGAAGATAAAAATGAAATCAAAACCATCAAAACAGTAGGAAAAGTATCCTGTCTCAAAGAGAAAGTAGATGAACTGGCAGAAAAAGATGAATCCCACTGTGGTATCGGACATACACGCTGGGCTACCCACGGTGGTGTGTCTGATACAAATTCTCACCCTCATACAGCCGGCAAAGTTACGCTGGTCCACAATGGTATCATTGAAAATTATAAAGAACTTCAGGATGAAATGGAGAAAAAAGGTCTTACACCTGTCTCTCAGACAGATACAGAGATTGCTGCCATGGTCATCAATGACTGTTATCACGGAGATCCGGAAGAAGCCATCCGCAACGGCTGTAACCGTCTTCATGGAGCCTATGGTTTCTGTATCATGTTTTCCGATATCCCTGATACGATCTTTGCTATCCGCAACGGCAGTCCTTTAGTTGCTGCCCATACAGATAAAGGATCTTTTATTGCTTCTGATATGGTAGCACTGGTAAGTTACACCAAGCATTACTTTGTCCTGGAAGAAGGACACATTGCCAAAATGACCAAAGATGAAATTCTTGTAAAAGATGAAAATGGTGAAGTATACAGCCCGACGATCCATCATATCAGCTGGGATATGGCTGCTGCAAAAAAAGGTGGCTACGAGTATTTCATGATGAAAGAGATCCATGAACAGCCGGAGGCTTTGTTAAATACTATCCGCCCAAGAATTGTAAACAATCTTCCTGATTTTACGGCAGATGGCGTAAAGGATGATATTTTTGAAGGAATAAACCGTATTATTATTACTGCCTGTGGAACTGCCATGCACGCAGGACTTATGGGACAGAATATGATTGAAAGACTCTGTCGTATTCCGGTTACCGTTACCATTGCATCCGAGTTCCGTTATCAGGATCCGATCGTGGATGAACATACTTTACTGATCGCCGTATCACAGTCCGGCGAAACTGCAGATACCAAGGAGGCACTTCTCCTTGCCAAGAGCCGCGGTGCCAAGACATTGTCTGTTGTCAATGTAAAAGGCTCTTCCATTGCCAGAGCCAGTGACTATGTACTGTACACCCATGCAGGCCCTGAAATTGCTGTTGCCAGTACAAAAGCTTACAGCGTCCAGGTTGCTGTTATGTACCTGATCGCATTCCGTCTGGCTTTGTTTACCGGCAAGATCTCAGAAGCAGAAGCATCTGATTATATGGACAAAATGATGGAAACTATTGATAAAGTAGACGAAGCCCTTGGATACGATACCCAGGTAGAAGGAATAGCCAAACGCATTGCATCCAGTGACGATATTTTCTTCATTGGACGAGGACTGGATTATGCCTTATCCTGTGAGGGATCCCTGAAATTAAAAGAAATCAGTTACATTCACTCCGAGGCCTATGCAGCCGGCGAATTAAAACATGGAACCATCTCTTTGATCACCGATAATGTACCGGTGATTGCAGTAGCCACCCAGCCGGATGTCTTCCCTAAGATGATTTCCAATGCTGTGGAAGTTCGCTCCCGTGGTGCTAAAGTAATCCTGCTGACCGAACCGGATGTTTCTGTGGATGCCGCATTGTGTGACCACCAGATCGTGCTGCCGGAGACAGATCCTTTATTTACACCATTTGTCAGTGCAGTTATCCTGCAGTACCTTGCTTACTATGTAGCAGTGGAAAAAGGACTGAATGTAGACCAGCCTAGAAACCTGGCAAAAAGTGTTACTGTAGAGTAAACAACTCTATATATATAACCATAAAAAGAAGTTTCTTCCATTTGAGACAGGAATTATATTTCCCCTGTTTCAAATAGTCGAAACTTCTTTTTAATTATTCTATTTCATCTGGGCCAAAATCCATTTTCCGGTTTTAGAAAGATCTGACTTTTTGAAGTTTCCTGTCTTACTACAGGAGGCCTTGATCAACGAAGCACTCTCCTGCTTATTGCATAAACTCCAGGCTATAAAACCTATCTTGTATTTTTTCAACAGTTTTATCCATTTTTTTCCGCTGGATTTATCGATGGCACCGTTTCCCGATGCATCACAGATACTAAACTCCGTAACCAGAATCGGCAGTCCTGCTTTATAAGCAGTCTTTAGTTTTTGCCGCAGATCATCCTTGTGTGTTGCTGCATAAAAATGCAGGGAGTACGCAATGTTTTTTCCTTTTAACGGACTTTTAGCGGTCTGATCTACATCCTGGCTCCAGGTGGAACTGCCTGCAATGATAATGTTCTTCTTATCATACTTTCGTATTTTCTTTATGATGCGTCTGGCATAAGGTTTTATATCTTTGGCCCAGGTCACATTTCCATTTGGTTCATTACAGATTTCATACAAAATATTCTTCTGTTTTCCATATTTTCTGGAAAAATAGGTAAAGAACTTTCCGGCATTTTTCTCATAGATTTTAGGATTACCGTCGCTTAAAATATGCCAGTCTAATACAACATACATTCCCAGGCCGGTAGCTGCCTGGATCCCCTCTTCTACTTTTTTATATAATCCGGCATCATAACCGGCTGCCGGGTCGCTGTAAAAGGCCAGTCGAATGGTATTGGCCCCCATCCGCTTCATACTGGCAAAAGAACTTTTGTTTACATACTGGGGAAACCAGGCAATACCGTGAGTACTTACTCCTTTTAATTGCACTTTTTTCCCTTTGTCACTTACAATCTGTGTTCCCTTTACCTGCAGCCGCCCCCACTTTGCCACAGGCGAAGCAGCACTGGCGGTATGTACCGTGAAACAAGGGCACAATAACAGTAAAAGAAATAAAAAACCTATATATCTTTTCTTCATTTTGTTCTCCTTAATCTGTCACAGGCATCCAAAAAAGCACTTTGATTCATGTAAATAAAGAACATTTTTGAATATGCATAATTTTTCACTGCCTCACAATCTTCTTCATCCAGAATGGCATTTCGATAGGGATCAATGTATATTTTTTTTAACGACAGATCCTTCACACCAAAAATGTCATTACAAAAGGACAGAATGACCTGGGCATCTTTCTCCTTCACCGGTTTGCAGCACGGACAGTACTCCTCCAGAAAATTCTTAAGATATCTTTCATCTTCCTCATGTCCATCTGACTGGATAAAATAACTTTTTTTGTTTTGCATATACTGGATCAATTTGTCATCATTGGCGTCGTTAGGCAGGATCCTGTTTTCCCCTGCTTTTCCTCTGATTCCTCCCACAGCATCATAATATGCTGCCGTAATAGAGCGCATATTGTTATGTTCACAGCGATACATACTCTCATATATAGCATGGAAAAAATCGCCTAATGCCTGAACACTCATTGTTTCCAGTTTATCTTCCGGCGTGTACTTCATAAAAAAGTTAGCCCGGTTGCGCCACATATAATAATTTAAAAAAGTAGTTGGCTTTTTCACATTGGCTCCCATCTGATGAAGAGCTGCCGCTCTGGCCAGGGTGACAGTCCGGTAACCGGCAAGGTGCATCCGATGTCCCCATTCCATATCGTCCCAGTAAATAAAATTATCTTCCGGCATAATACCAACATCGGTGGTGCGGATCGCATCGCCACGGATCATAACAGCACAGGTAGCTACAGTATCACATTCTACTACTTCCGGAAGAGATCCGTCTTCCAGCCGGTCTGCATATAATGTGTGTGCCTGACAGTGTTCAAAATCGATCATCAATCCGCACTGCTGTATGTAGTCCGGAAATTGTCTGTGATACACTCTGGCTCCTGCCATCCCTACATCCGGATTTTTTTCCATATATTCATATAACTCATTGATTGCATTTTCATCTACGGATGCGTCATCATCCAGACACATAAAATAAGAATATCCTTTATCCCGAACAACTCTTAGTCCTGTGTTAAATCCCCCGGATCCTCCCAGATTTTCTTTGTTTTCCAGTATGGTTACCTGTTCCCCATAGTTCTTTCTCACGGCCTCTGCACTGCCGTCCGTAGACGCATTGTCTACCATATAAACATCAAAATTATGTACTTTACTCTCCAGCACACTTTGAATGCACTGAAGTACGAATTCTTTTTTATTGTAGTTACAGATCACTACGCCAATGGGATTCATATAATCTCCCCTTCCATAAAAAAATACGCCGGCATCATGAAAGGAAACCACAATGCCGACGCGGATTTATCTTTGATTATTTTGCTGCTAATTCATTTTTCAGCATTTCTGTCAATGGTGGAAGAACTTTATTCAAGTCACCAACGATACCGTAATCTGCTACATCAAAGATAGGAGCATCCTCATCTTTGTTAATAGCAACGATAATGTCAGATTCTTCCATACCAGCTACATGCTGAATGGCACCGGAAATACCGATTGCAAAATATACATTAGGACGAACTGTTTTACCAGTCTGTCCAACCTGACGTTCAACTGGAAGCCATCCATTTTCTACAACGGCACGTGAACAACTTACTGTACCGCCAAGAACCTCTGCCAAATCTTCAAGAAGTTTGAAGTTCTCTTTGCTTCCTACACCACGACCACCGGATACAAGAATCTTTGCATCTGCAATGTCTACTGTGTCACTAACAGATTTAACAACTTCCAGAATCTCAACATATTTGTTGTCTGGAGTAAATCCAGGATTGAACTCGATCACTTCTGCTTTTGCATCTTTGATCGGATCGATCTTCTGCATTACGCCCGGACGAACAGTTGCCATCTGTGGACGGTTGAATGGACATGCGATGGTAGCGATGGTGTTACCACCAAATGCAGGACGAGTCATAAGAAGCTGATTGTTCAATACCTGTTTGGATGCGATATCGTTGAAATCACCAATCTCAAGTACTGTACAGTCTGCTGTCAGACCAGTTGCTACACGAGCGGAAACTCTAGGACCAAGATCACGGCCGATAGCAGTTGCGCCTACCAGAACGATCTCTGGTTTGTACTCGTTGATTACAGAAGCAAGAGCATGTGTATATGGCTCAGTTCTGTAAACTTCCAATTCTTTATCATCTACTACAATAACTTTGTCAGCACCATACTGAGCCAGTCCGTCAACCAGACCTTTTACGTTATATCCAATCAGTACAGCCGTTACATCTGTATTCAAATCTTTTGCAAGATCCTTTGCTTTGCCAAGCAGTTCGTATGCGATGCCGCTTACCTCACCGTCAACCTGCTGAGCAAAGACATAAACACCTTTATATTCTTCTAAACTCATTTTAACCTCCGTTCTTGTACACGAATCCATGTACAAATTAGATTACATGTTTCTCTTTAAATTTGTCAACGATATAGGCTGCAGCTTCTGTAGGATCCAAAGTAACTTTTTCTCCTGCACCTTTACGTACTTTATCAGAAGCTTTAGCAATTTTAGTAGGTGATCCTTTCAAACCAAGGTTAGAATCATCTACATCCTTCAGATCAGCACGGCCCCAGACAGTAATCTCACTTGCATAAGCATCCATGATTCCGCCCGGTGTCATGTAACGAGGCTCATTCAACTCGGAAAGAGCTGTGATCAGACATGGCATTTTAGCTTTCAGTACATGGTAACGATCCTCATACTGACGCTGAACTACCACACTGTCTCCCTCAATTTTGATATCCTGTGCATAAGAGATAACCGGAAGTCCAAGATGCTCTGCAATCTGTGGTCCTACCTGTGCTGTATCTCCATCGATTGCCTGACGGCCTGTGATGATCAGATCATAATCAATGTTTCTCAATGCACCGGCAATGGTAGTAGAAGTAGCCCATGTGTCTGCTCCACCAAGTACACGGTCTGTTACAAGGATTCCGTTGTCAGCACCCATTGCAATTGCTTCACGAAGAACTTCTTCTGCTTTTGGAAGACCCATTGTCAATACAGTTACTTCTGCACCAGTTTCTTCCTTAATTCTCAATGCTGCTTCCAGACCCGCTTTATCATCCGGGTTCATAATGGTAAGCATCGCACCTCTATTCAATGTGCCATCTGGGTTAAATACAACGCCGCCCTTTGTATCAGGCACCTGTTTAATACATACTACTATTTTCACGAGAGCACCTCCTATTTCAATAAGTTAGAAGAGATAACCATACGCTGAACTTCTGATGTACCTTCATAGATCTCTGTGATCTTAGCGTCACGCATCATGCGCTCAACATCGTATTCTCTGATATAACCATAACCACCGTGTAACTGAACTGCTTTAGTTGTTACTTCCATAGCAACTTCTGCTGCATACAACTTAGCCATAGCAGCTTCTACGCTATATACTTTCTGTGTTGCTTTCGCCATAGCAGCTTTATAAACCAGCATCTTGGCAGCTTCTACTTTTGTTGCCATATCTGCCAGCTGGAACTGTGTATTCTGGAACTGTGCAATACTTCTTCCAAACTGTTTTCTTTCTTTTACATATTCAATAGTTGCATTCAATGCACCTTCTGCCAGACCAAGTGCCTGAGCAGCAATACCAATACGGCCGCCATCCAGCGTATGCATGGCAATGTTGAATCCTTTACCTTTCTGTCCAAGAAGGTTTTCTTTTGGAATACGGCAGTCTTCAAAAATAAGCTCGTATGTGGATGATCCACGGATACCCATCTTCTTCTCTTTTGTACCGAAGGTAAATCCTGGTGTGTCTTTCTCTACGATAAATGCAGAAATCTCTTTCATCTTTCTGCCTCGTTTCTCAACTACACCGGTAACAGCGATAACAATGTATACATCTGCCTGTTTACCATTGGTGATGAAGCACTTAGAGCCGTTCAATACCCATTCGTCACCATCCAGAACAGCTTTTGTCTGCTGTCCCTGGGCATCAGTACCAGCACCTGGCTCTGTCAGACCGAATGCACCAAGTTTTGTACCATTTGCAAGTGGAACCAGATATTTCTGTTTCTGCTCTTCTGTACCGTAAGTCATAATCGGATCAGCGCAAAGAGAAGAATGAGCGGAAACGATAACACCTGTTGTACCGCAGACTTTTGACAACTCCTCTACGCACATTACATACATCAATGGGTCACATCCCTGTCCGCCATACTGCTTTGGAACAGCGATTCCCATGAAGCCGAGTTTTTTCATTTTTTCAACTGTTTCAGCAGGAAATGCTTCTGTTTCATCCACTTCCTGAGCAAGTGGCTTAACCTCGTTCTCGGCAAATTCCTGGAACAGACGCTGAGCCATTTCATGCTGCTTGTCAAATTTAAAATCCATGTTTTATTGAACTCCTTTCATAAATTGGTATCTTATTTGCTAAAATCATAGAAACCAATACCGGTCTTTCTACCAAGTTTTCCGGCACGAACCATTTTTCTAAGCAATGGGTGAGGACGATACTTAGGATCACCTGTCTCATGCTGAAGAACTTCCATAATAGCAAGGCAGATATCCAGTCCTACCAGATCACCCAATGCCAAAGGTCCCATTGGGTGGTTTGCACCAAGTTTCATAGCAGTGTCAATTCCCTCTACGGAAGCAACACCATCCGCCAGAATACCAACTGCCTCATTGATCATTGGGATCAAAATTCTGTTTACAACAAATCCAGCTGCTTCTTTTACTTCTACCGGCTCTTTGCCAATTTCTTTTGCGATAGCAACTACTTTTTCATTTACTTCATCAGTTGTATTCTCACCACGGATTACTTCTACCAGTTTCATAACTGGAGCCGGGTTAAAGAAATGCATACCGATTACCGGATGATCAATGCCTGCACCAATCTCTGTGATAGAGAGAGAAGATGTATTTGTAGCAAAGATACAATCTTTCTTTGTAACAATATCCTGTAATTCTTTGAATGTCTGTTTTTTAACATCCATTACTTCCAATGCAGCTTCTACGATCAGGTCACAATCTGTGCAGATATCTTTTACACCTGTTGTGATCTTAGCAAGGATTGCATCTGCATCTGCCTGCTCCATTTTGCCTCTAGCGATTCTTTTCTCAAATCCTTTAGCAATCTTGTTTTTTCCATTTGCTGCGAATTCTTCGTTAATATCGCACAAATATACTTCATAACCTTCTGTCTGTGCAAATGCCTGCGCAATTCCGGAACCCATTGTTCCAGCACCAATAATTCCAACCTTCATTGAATATTACCTCCATATATTTTTTATCCCCATAGGGAATATCTAACTTAACAGTTTTTGAATGGAACAACCTTCAGTTTCTTTTCTTTATCTTTCTCAAGGAAGTTACCCATTCCGGCTTTCTGGTCTTCTGTCTCGAAACATCCGCCAAAAAGTTTCTCTTCTACTACAATAGCCTGATCCATATCTACCTGAAGTCCATCGTTAATGGCTTTTTTGCAGCTGCGTACTGCAATCGGAGCCTGTGCAGCGATTCTTGCAGCCATTTTCTTTGCTGCAGGTAAAAGTTCTTCCTGTGGATATACTGCGTTCACAAGACCGATACGGTATGCTTCATCTGCTTTAATATTAAATGCTGTATAGATCATCTGTTTTGCCATGCCTGGACTTACAAGACGGGCAAGTCTCTGTGTGCCGCCAAATCCAGGGGTAATGCCAAGACCTACTTCCGGCTGTCCGAAAACAGCATTTTCAGAGCAGATACGGATGTCACAACTCATGCTGATCTCACATCCGCCACCGAGAGCAAAGCCATTAACTGCGGCAATAACAGGGATCGGAAATGTTTCTAATTTACGGAAGATATCATTTCCTTTTTTACCAAAAGCTTCTCCTTCTGCCTTTGTCAATGTACTCATCTCACCGATGTCTGCTCCGGCAACAAAAGATTTTTCACCGGCACCAGTTAAAACAAGGCAGCGAACCGCATCCAGATCAACCTGATCCAGTGTAGCATCCAGTTCTTCCAATACCGCACTATTCAATGCGTTCAATGCCTTTGGACGGTTAATGGTAATAATTCCTACCATTCCCTCTACTTCATAATTAATAAATTCCATTGAATTTACCTCCAAGTGTTATAAACACCTACAGCGGAGTAACAACTTACTCCGCCCCAGATGCTTTGTATGATGATTAGTCTCTTTCAACGATTGTGGAACATCCCATTCCACCACCGATACAAAGTGTTGCAAGACCTTTCTTAGCGTCTCTCTTCTGCATCTCATGAAGAAGTGTTACTAAGATACGGCATCCGCTGGCTCCTACCGGATGTCCCAGTGCAATGGCACCACCGTTTACATTCAGTTTTTCAGGATTGAATCCAAGATCACGGGCAACAGCAACAGACTGTGCTGCAAATGCCTCATTTGCCTCGATCAGATCAAAGTCATCAATTGACATGCCTGTCTTTGCAAGAACTTTCTTTGTAGATGCAACCGGTCCAACACCCATGATAGTTGGGTCTACACCGCCAAGAGCACCTGCTACGAATGTAGCCATAGGTGTAACACCAAGCTCTTTTGCTTTTTCCTCGCTCATAACAACGATAGCTGCTGCACCATCATTGATTCCAGATGCATTACCAGCTGTTACAACACCGCCTTCTTTGCCTGAACAACATCTCAAAGCGGAAAGGCTTTCTGCTGTTGTACCTGCACGAGGTCCTTCATCTGTATCAAATACGATTGTTTTCTTTTTCTGCTTAATTTCAACAGGAACAATCTCATCTTTAAATTTACCAGCTGCCTGAGCTGCTTCACACTTCTGCTGGCTGTTTGCTGAAAACTCATCCAGTTCTTCACGGGAAATTCCGTACTTTTCTGCTACATTTTCAGCTGTGATCATCATGTGATACTGATTAAAAGCATCCCATAATGCATCATTTACCATAGTATCAACCAATTTGCCATTGTTCATTCTGTAACCAAAACGAGCATTCATAGCAGCGTATGGTGCCATAGACATGTTCTCCATACCACCGGCTACAACAATATCCGCATCTCCTGCCTGGATCATCTGAGCAGCCATGTTTACACAGTTCAGACCAGAACCACATACAACATTGACTGTTACTGCTGTTGTCTCGATTGGAAGTCCTGCTCCAATCGAAGCCTGGCGAGCCACATTCTGTCCCAATCCAGCCTGGATAACGCATCCCATGTATACATGGTCTACAGCATCCTTCGGAACACCTGCTCTTTTCAGTGCCTCTTCAATAACGATAGAACCCAGTTTAGGTGCTGGTGTTGTGCTGAGTGCACCACCCATTTTACCAATCGCTGTACGACATGCGCCTGCCAAAACTATTTTTTTAGACATGAATATATCCTCCTTTTATTCAATATGAATTTGTTGTTTCTATCAAAACCTGCTGATTGCAGTTAATGATCAAGTTTTGTATGAAATGCTTCTTCAACCACCGGTGGTACCAATTTGGATACATCTCCCCGGAAGTAAGCAAACTCTCTGGCAACAGTAGAACTGAGAAAAGCATACTCCAGACTGGTGGTGAAAAACATAGTATCAATGTCCGGATCCACACTGTGATTGGTCTGGGCAATCTGCATCTCAATCTCAAAATCGGTAACAGCCCTCAGACCCCGGATGATCAATTTTGCATTGTTTGATCTGGCAAAATCAATGGTAAGTCCCTCGAAACTTTTTACCGTAACATTAGGAAACTTCTTTGTGGTCTCTTCTAACAATGCCACTCTTTCTTCCATACTAAATAATGGTTTCTTTGCCTTGTTTACCAAAACACCGATAATCAGTTCGTCCACCACACGGGATGCTCTTTCTATAATATCGAGATGTCCGTATGTAACAGGATCAAAACTGCCCGGATAAATCGCTTTCAACATAATCGTCTACCTGTCTTTGCTTATATTTTCATTTCACAACACCCTTATCATAACAAACCAGACAGATATTGTCAACATTTTAACAAACTTTTTTCCGTCATTGCTTTTTCTGTCAGATTTTTGCTTTTTCCGTGGTCTTGACCTTATGATTTTCTAATGTTATTATGTCTATATTGCTTTAACAATTCTTTTATAAGGAAATAAATTTACAGGAGGTTATTATGGACTTTAAGGAATTATATGAAAAAAAGCTTACAACTGCTGAAAAAGCAGCAGAAGTTGTAAAATCCGGAGACTGGATCGACTATGGCTGGTGTGCCAATACACCGGTTGCCTTCGATGCTGCTTTAGCAAAACGTGCTGTGGAACTTCATGACCTGAAATTGCGCGGCGGTATTCTTATGTGGGTACCTGAAATATTCAAGATTGAAGATCCTGCATCTCACATTACATGGAATTCATGGCATATGGGCGGCATAGAAAGAAAAGCCGTTGCCAGTGGTTTTTCATTCTATTCACCAATCCGCTATTCCGAGTTGCCAAGATATTACCGCGACTCCGAAAACCAGGCCGATGTTCTGGTTATGCAGGTTGCACCGATGGACAAACATGGTTTCTTTAACTTTGGCCCAAGTGCATCCCATCTTGCTGCTGTTGCGGAAGGTGCCAAATGCATCATCGTAGAAGTAAACGAAAATATGCCTCGCTGCCTGGGTGGTTTTTCAGAGGGAATCCATGTATCAAAAGTAGATATGAGCTATTTTGATGATGATAAGAAAGAAAAATATATTCCATATGTTATTGAACCATCTGTAGGGGCAGACCGTTTATTCTTATCTATTTTCTGTGATAGTTATCAAGAAGAAACATTAGAAAATGGAGATACAAGAACAGTGATGAAATTACATCCTGCCATTGCTCCATATAAAGTAGCAGTTTTACCACTTACTAAAAAACAAAGTGAAAAAGCTGAAGAAGTTTATGCAACACTTGCTAAACATTTCTCTGTTGAATTTGATGTTGCAGGTCAAATTGGTAAAAGATATCGTCGTCAAGATGCTATTGGAACACCATATTGTGTAACTGTTGATTTTGATACAATGGAAGATAGTACTGTTACTGTTCGTGATAGAGATACAATGGAACAAGTACGTTTACCAATTGATCAATTAGTAGATTATATTCAAGATAAAATTACTTTCTAATAAAGGAGATCATTATGCCAAGACTTTCAAATGAAAAAATCAATGAAATAAGACAAAGCGTTGATATCGTTGATCATCCATCAATGTCTGTTTCACCTGAAAAGCAGATCTATAGATGTTTTGTATGTTCACACGGTGGAAATGTGTTTACTTTCTTACAAGATTACTTAAAAATTTCCTTTATGGAAGCTGTCAAAATGGTGGCTCAAATGGGAAATGTTGATTTAGGTGATTTTACATTTTATGAAGAAAAACCACATGTAAATCAAGAATTAGAACCATACTATTTAATGCATGAAGAAGCTAATCGTATTTATAAACATTATTTAACGACGAAGCTTGCTTTAGAAGCAAATAGTTATTTAAGTCAAAGACATTTATCTAAAGAAATTATTGACTATTTTGAAATAGGAACTCATAAAACTTCCTATAATTACTTCCTCTGCCTTCACAAGACTTCAAAATATCTCTGCGGAAATTATTTAAACACCACAATTTTGCTTCTGTAATTGTATTTTTCCCAAAAATGTATCCTAAAGAGCCTATGTTAAACGAATTTTCCATTAAATATTTTTGTAATTTTTTTCTTCTTTCCCTCTCCAGCAAAATCCCTGTATAATCATTTTCACTTAATTCATAATTAAAATTATCTTTATGTGATAATATTTTCTTTTCTTCACATGTCAAATTACTTACTTTACCAAAATACTTACTTTTTTCTAAATTTATTGGCAAACCAACGTATGGAAAAAACTGCATCATTTTATCAAAAATCGCCTTTCCCTCAACATCTGGTCTACAAAAAACAACAATATCATCTACATAACGATAGACATATACTCCATCATTTTCAACTTTCACATAATTGACTAATTGATCTAAAAATAATTCCGCTATTATTCTTGCGTATGCTGGCCCTTGCGGTACTCCGATGCGACATCCATTTTTAATTTTTTTCATTAATTGCTCATTGTATTCCACCAAAAAACAGAAAATATTTTTTGCCTCTTTTGTCAAAATATTTTCAAATCTGCGATATACTGCAAGAAAATCTATATGATCATAAAAGCCTTTTAAGTCATTATAAAAAACCTCATAGTTACTCATAAAAGGAATATCCATGAACACACAAATTTGATCAATAAATCTCCCCCATGATGAATACCAATGATAAAAAATATGTTCCTGCGACGTATAAGAAATACGATAACTAAACGATTTCCAGCATTTTTTTATTAAATCACACAAACGAAGTGCCAAATTGGTTGTTATTACTCTATCTTTTGCAGAAAGTGAAACTAATTGTCGTGTTTTTTCTTCATTTTCTATCCTTTTAAAAACTTTAAAATCACTTGGTTCATACTCTTCATACTTTCCGGCTATTACCGAATTAATCAATTTATTATAAAAATAAAGGTCGTATTGCTTCAAGTTACGAAGTTGATTCCAAATACAGGCGTTTGCCACCTCATCATTTTCTTTTAAGTAATTTTTTTCTTTTTGAACTGTAACATTTAAATCTAAAAGCAACTTTTTCTCATTTAATTTTTCAAATTCTTCTAAAATATTTTGTTCCAATCCACATTTACATAATAAATAATGTAACCCCGTTTCATCTTCATCAAGAATATCTTCCATCTCTATGCCGTAAATCCTATAAAGATAGCCAAAAGTTGCCGGGAAATATTTTCCCCTCAATTTCTCAATGTTCTTCTGAGTTTTATTTGCATCATAATTAGGGAAACGTTTGAATACATCTTTTACTAAAGTTCCATTTAAATCACATTCACACAAAGTCCCAAGAATTACTGTCCAATCTTGATGCTCAGAGGTTCCTTTTTGCATCCTTTCAAATATTTGAGCAAATACTTTTGTTTCCGATAAAATATTGATAACTTGATCTGTTG
>ENA-ORLW01001564-ORLW01001564.1-human-gut-metagenome-genome-assembly--contig:-NODE-1564-length-24478-cov-4.358674_pt1 | contig 24478 bp, 18 predicted proteins | sample MGYA00243017_ERZ508829 | MGnify/ENA primary metagenome ERZ508829 (study PRJEB26277, sample SAMN04329776) | human gut metagenome | biome: human-associated habitat | host: Homo sapiens | place: USA...
AAGGGGCTGGCCTATGTGTGCCAGCTGACACCGGAGGAGTTCAAGGCCAACCGCGGCGACATCGGCATCCCCGCCGTATCGCCCTATCGGGATCGGCCCATCGAGGAGAGCCTGGACCTGTTCGCCCGTATGCGGGCCGGGGAGTTCCCCAACGGCGCCATGACGCTGCGGGCCAAGATCGACCTGGCCAGCGGTAACTTCAATATGCGCGATCCGGTCATCTACCGTATCAACCACATGAGCCACCACCGGCAGGGAAACAAGTGGTGCATTTATCCCATGTACGACTTCGCACATCCTATTCAGGATGCGCTGGAGGGCATCACCCACAGCCTGTGCTCGCTGGAGTTCGAGGCGCACCGGCCCCTGTACAACTGGGTCATCGAGCACTGTGAGCTGCCTGCCCATCCCCGGCAGATCGAGTTTGCCCGGCTGGGCATCGACCACACGGTGATGTCCAAGCGGAAGCTCCGCAAGCTGGTGGAGGAGAACTATGTCTCCGGCTGGGACGATCCCCGGATGCCCACGCTGTGTGGCCTGCGCCGCCGGGGCTATACCGCCGCCGCCATCCGCAGCTTCTGCGAGCGCATCGGCGTGGCAAAGTCCCCCAACACCATTGAGTACGGCTTCCTGGAGCACTGCCTGCGGGAGGACCTGAACGCCCACGCGGAGCGCACCATGGCGGTGCTGCACCCGGTGAAGCTGACGGTGACCAACTATCCCGAGGGCAAGAGCGAGGTATTCACGGTGGAGAACAACCCCACCGACCCGGCGCAGGGCACCCATGAGATCACCTTCTCGCGCCATCTGTGGATCGAGGCGGAGGACTTTATGGAGGTGCCGGTGCCCAAGTACAAGCGACTGACCCCCAACGGTCCGGAGTGCCGGCTGAAGGGCGCGTATCTGGTGCAGTGTACCGGCTGTGTGAAGGACGCGGACGGCAACGTCACCGAGGTGCTGTGCACCTATGATCCGGAGTCCAGCGGCGGTGATCCCGCCGATGGCCGCAAGGTCAAGGGTGCCACGCTCCACTGGGTGGACGCGGAGAACTGCATGGACGCGGAGGTCCGGCTGTACGACAACCTGTTTTCCGACGAGCAGCCCGACGGCCCTGACAAGGACTTCCTGACCTGCCTGAACCCGGAGAGCCTTACGGTGCTCACCGGCTGCAAGGTGGAGCCGGAGATGCGGAAGGTGGCGGAGGCATTCGACAAGCAGGCCGACCGCACCGGCGTCAACGCGCCCACGTTCCAGTTCATGCGTGTGGGCTATTTCTGCCTGGACAACCGTGACAGCTCCGCGGCGCACATGGTGTTCAACCGCAGTGTGTCGCTGAAGGACAGCTTTAAGAAGTGAAGAAAAGCACCCCTCCGGGGGTGCTTTTTTTCATGGAAGCGAGACGAAAAAAGCAGCACCGGGAGGCGCTGCTTTTTCATGTGTGATTTAAGCGCCGGACCTCGAAGGAGGTCTCGGCCAGGGTGCTGTCGGCGGTGCCCACCTGAAGGGTCACGGTAAAGATGCCCGAAGCACTGTCGTAGCGCAGACTGACATCGCGGACCCGAAGACCCCGGGGATAGGCGGCGCTGCTGAGCAGCTTGGTGCTGCCCAGGGTGAGCTGGCCGTCGGCATTCACCTGAAAGGCGGCGCCCTCGCCCTCCACGCTGCCCAGGTCCTGAATGAAGATGTGGTCCAGACTGCCGTCCGCGCCGGGGGTCACGGTGCCGCAGAAGCGCAGCTTGTCGCTGATAACGCTGGTAAGGGTGGAGCACAGCTCCTGGGCCTCGGACAGCTGCATGGAGCTGTTGTAGGTGCGGCCGGCGAAGCGGACGCCCACGGTCAGCAGGGCGCTGACGAGCAGGACGATGAGAACGGCGCACAGCAGCTCCGTCAGGGTGAAGCCGCGGCGGTCACGAAGCTTGTTCATGGCGCGACCTCCTCGTAATAGAGGCAGCCGTTGTTCTCATAGACCTGCACGGTGGTGCGGCCGCTGCGGGTGCCGCCGCCGGAGGCGGTCAGGACGGCGGTGCCGTTCGACACCGCGCTGCTGTAGTGGAAGGAGATGTCGGCGGAACGGACCTTAGCGTTGATCTTGGCGGCGGAGACGGCGGCGGTGGTCAGAAACACGAAGGTCAGTACGATGATCAGGATGGAGACCAGCGTCTCTACCAGTGTTTCGCCGCGGGTGCTGTTCAGCTTTTTGATACGACCGCCTCCTTTTCGATGGTGGCGTTGTCCGGCGACCAGGAGATCGTTGTTGTGGTCGTGGTGACATCGCGGACCCAGAGACCGCCGCCGCTGACGGTGCTGACAGCGGGGTCGGCCTTGTTTTCGCGGAGCGTCAGCACCAGGCGGCAGTCACTGTCGCCGCCGTCGGCCAGGTGCAGGACGATGGTGATGTCGTAATTGGGCGCCATGGTAAAGACGGCGGAGACATCGTCCAGCCCGTCCACGGAGAGGGTGATGGTGTCGGTAAAGCTCCTGCCGCTGTCCCTGTCCACGGCGGCCTTGCCGGCCTTGAGCCATGCGGCCGTAAACCCGGTGGGCGAGGTCGTTTCGCGGCTCGTTTCGGTGGAGGTGTCATTGGTATAGGTGGTCTTCACCGTCTCCTGGACAAAGGAGGCGTTCAGGATATCATCACGCAGCAGACGGGCCGCGGAGCTGACCGTCAGATACGCCTGCCGGGCAGCCCGGTCATTCTCCAGACGGCGGGCCGAGGAGGTGGCGGCGGTGAGGATCACCGCACTGACCATACTGGCCGCCAGCAGCAGAAGGAGGGCCATCATCAGCGTGGCGCCCTGTTGGTTTTTCAGTTTGTGCACGGGAGGGCCTCCTTTCTGTGGTGGGTCATGGAAGGGTGTCCGGTGACGGCTCGGGCGTGGGATCGGTGCCGGAGCTGCTGCTGTCCGGGGCGGATGGATCGTCGGAGGGCGTGTCCTCCGGGTCCTTGCTGCCGGAAGCGGGGGTATCGGCGTCCGGGACGGTGGGGGCGCCGCCGCTGTCCGTCGTTTTGCGCACGGCGGTGAAGGCCGTGTCGGCATACAGCGGCTGGGTGATGTCCGGGGTCCAGCTGTCGATGGTGTCCGGGGAGATGCCGTTGTCCGTCAGAAGCCGGGCCACGTCCTCCGCCGTAGGCGCTGTGCCGTAGGGGACAGACAGGGTGAACGCCTGCTCATCCACCCGGAGGGTGGCGGTCACCCGGGTGTCCTCCTCCGTCAGGGTGTAGGGAATGGACAGGGTGAAGGCGTGACCTTCGGTGTCCATGAGGGTGACAGTGAGCGTCACGGAGCCGGGTTGCCTACCCTTGACGGTCAGGGGACGCAGGGTGAAGGCGCCGGAGGCGTCGGTCAGGGACTCGCCCACGGCGACGCGGTAGGTGCGGTCGGCATCGGACAGGGCGTCGTAGTGCTTGGCGCCGGTGCCGCTGTCGGTGGTCACCGTGACGGCGGACACCGTGAGGCCGTCCGCGGCGCTGCCGCGGCTGTACAGGTACAGGGGCGCGCCGGTGTAGGCGGGCCGGTCGGTGTAGGGGGCCTTGGTGAGCACGGCGCTGGCGGCGATGTCTGCGTCCTTCTCGAAGGAGGCGCCGTCACGGGTCATGATGCCCTGGACGTAGGACGGGAATCCCGGATCGGAGGCGTTGGCGATGCCCAGCACGCCCTGCATGCGGACGGGGATAATGAGGGGCAGCTGGCTGGTGAAGGTCTCGCCGCCGGGGGTAGTGTAGGCGGCGGTGATCAGGGTGCGGTCCTCACCCTCGCCGGCGGCGGTGAGGGTGGTGACAGAGGCTGTACGGTCGGCATTGGTAACGGGAACAGAGGCCGTGAGGACCCTGCCGCCGTACTGGGGCGTGACTGTCCATTTGACATCCAGTGCGCTGCCGCGGCTGTCGCGGGCGGTGAGCCTTAAATTACAGGTGTCACCGACAAAGAAGTCATCGCCGGGCAGGCCGTCCACGGAGATGTCCAGCGTGGAGGTGACGCTCACCAGCAGTCGGGCGGTATAGCCGTCCAGCGTGGCGAAGACCTCGGTGGAGCCGACCTTCAGGCCGGTGAGGGTCACGGTGTAGCTGTGCCTGACGTCTGCCGGGGGCGTCTGTGCCTGCGGTACGGAGACCGCCACGATGCCCTCGCGGGAGCAGGTGATGACGGGGACGGCGTCAGCGTCGGTGTCCTGGGTGAAGTGCAGCGACAGTGTGACGCTGGGGGTGGTGATACGGTCCAGTGAAAGGACGCCGCTGCTCCAGTACAGGCCGCGGGTGGGCCATTCGCCGTAGTGCAGGCAGGCGGTGCCCTGGGTCAATACGGTGGGGAAGGGGTAGTCCTGTCCGAGGAGGGCTGCCGCGCTGCCGGGGAAGCTGTATTTGCCGTGGGCCGACTGGCCGTTTTCCTCCGTGGTGACCCAGTGGAAGCTGCCGTCGTCGCTGCCGCCGTTCAGCAGCGCGGTGAAGCTCTTTCCGTCGATGTCCGCACGGCCGGACATCTGCTCGTAGCTCAGGGCCCTCAGACCGTTGATGGTGTAGGGGCTGCTGCCGGTGTTCCAGGTGTACTTGGACAGATAGCTCAGATCGCCACGGAGCATATCCATCCGCGCGGTATCGGTGCTCAGCAGGGTGGCCAGGGAGTAGTAGGTGTACTGTCCATTGGACTGGATAGACTTGCTGTAGAAGGTGGGGAGGTTGCCGAAGGAGATCGCGGCGCTGCTGTCCAGGTAGTAGCAGTTGTTGATGGTCAGCTGTGCGGTGCCGCCGTTCACGCCGGCGCGGTCGGCGATGCTGCCGATGAGGGAGATGCCGGTGATGGTGCCCTCCATGGCGGGGAAGGTCATGTAGGTGTAGCAGTTGTTGTAGGTGGGTTGGCCGTCCTTGCTGCCGGAGAAGTTGGAGAAGGTGGCGGAGAAGCCGCTGCCGCCGATGCCGCCGATGTACACGTAGGTGTCCGGGCCGGCCTCCGCGCCGCCCTGGGTCATCTTGACGGATTTAGGCGTCGACTCATAGCGATTCACGAAGGCGGTGTTGGAGCTGTTGCCGGTAAGGATGCGCTCGTTCAGCAGATCGCTGGCGACGGTGATGCTGCCGCCGGTGTAGCAGTCCGACACATCATAGCGGACGCCGCCCACCAGGCCGCCCACGCGGACATAGTTGCCCCACTGGGCCTTGTTCATGGCGCCGGTGTTGGCGTAGCGGTGGGTACAGTTGATATTCAGCTTGACCACGGCGGAGCACCTGTTCAGATTGGCGCTGGATACGCCCACCAGCCCGCCGATGGCGGCTTCGCCCAAGAACTGCCGGTTTTTGCTGTTGTCGGTCACGGTGTAGCCGGCGATAGCGCAGTTGCTGATGGTGCTGACCTTCGTCTTGTCCTTCAGGTTTTCATCATAGTCGTAGGCAATGCCTACCAGACCGCCCAGGGCGTAGGAGGTGGCGTAATTCTCCGGCCCGGTGGCACCGGAGGCGGGGGTGGCGTCGGTCTTGCGCTGGATAACGGCGTCGTTGTCGCTGTAGAGCACGATGTTTTTGATCTCTGCGCCGGCGGTGGTACCGAACAGACCCACGTTGTAGCAATGGGAGGTGATGTTCACATTCTTGATGTAGTAGTTGCCGCCGTCGTAGATACCGCCGAACCAGTTGTACAGCGTCAGATCATAGGTTTCATTGCCCCTGTTGTTCAACTGACCGTTGTTCACCGCACCGGCAATGGGGTGGAAGTCATAGTTTGCGGCCGTGCCGTCGGCGGCGGTGCCGTGTCCTGCGCCGTTGAGGTCGTGGGTCTGCTGCCAGGTGAGGATAGGACGGGGGCCGCCGGTGCTGTCGCCGGCCAGCGCCATCGCCTTTGTCTGCAGCGCATTGCCGCGGCGGTTGGTGTATTGCAGATAGGGATAATACTTGTAGTCACTATTACTGCCTGTGACATCGCGCGTCGTGCTGCCTTGACCGTTGATGTAGCTCCAGTTGATGTATTGCAGCTGCTCTATGGAGCGTACCTGGTAGGGCTTGGCGGCCGTTCCCGGCGCATTGTTGGAGGACAGGGCGAAGGCATCGGCAAAGAAGGGACTGACGGTGTAGGTCAGCGCGGCGTCCTCGTGGGTCAGCGTCCAGGCATCGTTGGCCTGGGTGCCGCTGGTCAGGTGCAGACCGTTATCAGAGGTCTTGTAGGTGACGAAATTGAATTCCGGCATCTGCCGGTGCAGGTCATCGGCCGCCGCGGTATAGCGAGTGCCGGTCACGGTGATGCCGGTGCCGGTGGAGAGCACAGGCTCGGTGGTGCTGCCGGCGGACCAATAGTAACCGTAGCCGTAAGCGGTAACGGTGCCGCCGTCGTCATGGGAGACACAGAGACTGCTGTTGGTCTTGTATTCGCCGTCCTCGACACCGATCGAGGAGAAATAGTAGCCGCTGCCGGTGGGCTTGGACTCATATTCCCAGTACAGCAGGCCCAGAACGCCCATATCGGCAGGGGTCACCCAGTCGCCGTAATGGACGCGGCTGCCGTCGTGGCCGGCGACGATGCCGGGATAGGGGTAGGCCTTGCCGGCGGAGTCCAGGGTCTTATCGTGCTGGAAGGTATTGGCGGCGGAGACGGCGCCAAAGCCGCCCAGCCGGGTGACCATGCCGCGCAGGGCCGGCTCGTTCACCGGAGCTGCGCCGGATCTGTCCGTGTACTGGTATAGGTGAACGCTGTCTACAAAGCGGTATGTGCCGCCGTTGAGGTAGCAGCAGCCGGATACGCCGCCGGCAGTGGGGGCAAAGCCGTGAATATCCGCATTGGGTGAAGTCATGGCTGTGGCGCAGTAGCTGGCGCGGAGGGAGCCGGTGTTGCTGCCGGCAAAGCCGCCCAGCGTCACGCCGCCGCCGTTGATCGTGCCGATCTCAATGTCGGCCATGGCGTAGCACTGCTGGACAACGCCGCTGTTGCCGCCAGCGAAGCCGCCGGCGCAGAGCGTGGCGTACAGGCTATTGGCGAAAAGGCGCGGTGCGCTGACACCGGAGGCGCGGACTGTACCGCTGTTGCGTCCCACCAGGCCGCCCAGATACAGGATACTGCCGTGACGGGCGTCGCCGTTCACGGAGAAGCCCGCGGCGGCGCAGTTGTAGACCGTGCCCTCGTTGCAGCCGGTCAAGGCGCCGATGCAGGCGGTTTGCAGAGAGAGCTGACCTTCCAGAGAAACGGTACGATCCTTATTGGCGGTGAGCAATATGATATTGCGCAGGGTGCCCCGGTTCAGACCGAACATACCGACATAGCTGGTGCCGTCGGTGTTGACCGTGCCGGTAAAGGAGGGCGCTGCGATGGTATAGCCGCCGCCGTCGTAGGTGTGGATGAAAGGCTTGCCGTCCGCGGCACCGATAGGCGGCTGCGTGTGCACCGTGAGACGGGCGTAGCTGTTGTAGTCGATGGGGCGCTCCTGCTGGAAGACGGCTGTCTTGTCCAGCAGGGTACGGTAGGTATCGTAATACAGGCTCAGGTCGTGCAGATGACGGGCCGTGCGGATGCCAACCTCCGCCGGGGCGCTGGGCAGGGCGGCGCGCTGGATCACGCGGCAGGCGAAGTGGGGATTGAAGAAGTAGGAGATGTCATCCACCGTCACCTGACGGTAGAAGGCGGGGGACACCTCACTGGTATAGACCAGCGCATCGGGCAGGCGTACCAGCCAGTAGCCGCCGCCGATATCCTCAGTGTGCCGAAGCGTGTCAGTATTTTCTATACCGCCCAGGGTATAGGCGACGGTGATGGCGTCCGTAGGCTGGGTGCGGTAGACCATGCCGTAGCCGTCGTCCACGACGGTGCCGCCGGAACGGAGGGTGGAGCGGTTGGCACCCAGGAAGCCGTAGGTGCCGTCGCTGTATTTTTCATAGTAGGCCAGTGCGCCGGACTCGAAATCCGCCTGCCAGTCGCCGTAGTGGGACAGACCGGTGAGCCGGGGATAGGAGTAGGTGCTCAGGCCCATGTTGTCCATGAGGTTGTAGGCCACCGTGTCGCTTGTCTCCGCGGTAAAGGCGGTGCCCAGGACCTTTACGCCCTCTGCGCGGTTCTGGCCGCTCCATTCGGCGTAATTGACGAAGCTGGTGCCGGACAGATCGTTCCGGCTGGGGAACAGGTAATAGACAGCGTCTATGTCGGCGGAAGCCGTGCCGGCAGCGGGGGGCTTGACGGTGGAGTAGGTCAGCTTCATGTCGGTGCCCAGGCGGACGCAGGCACTGTAACAGGCCTTGAGGCTGTCGCCGCCGGAGAGCTCGCCGCCGGAGAGACCGGCGGTGGTGCCGGCGCTCTGGAAGCCGGCGGCGTAGCAGTTGGACAGGGCGATATTGGCGGTGCCGTTGCAGGCGCCTATCAGGCCGCCGGCGACGCCGTTATTGGCGGCGGCGTACAGGTAGCAGTCCGCGTAGGAATGGTCCACAGTCAGAGCAGCACTGTCCGTATTGCCCACCAGGCCGCCGGCATAGCGGACGCCCTGAATCACGGTAGCCGCGAAGCTGCGGCGGATGGTCAGCGTGCCGTCGCAGCGGCCTGCCAGACCGCCCGCCGTGCTGCCGCGGAGCCAGATGTCCTGTTCGGTCTTGGTGCTGAGTTTGTCGCGGGTGGGACTGAGATACACCTGACAGTCGAGGATCTCGGTCTTGCCGCTGAGACGGCCGGCCAGGCCGCCGGCATTGCCGGAGGCGGTGATGTCGGCGCCGCAAAGGCGCAGGTTTTTCAGCGTGCCGGAGAAGGCGGCAAAAAGACCGCCGTCGCCGGTGGTGTTCACGGTCAGACCGTAAATGACCGGGTGGTAGACCTGACCATTCACGGTGGCCTTGCTCTCGCAGTAGGTCAGGCGGCTGTTGGTGATGGGCGTGAACGTGCGGGAGCCGTACAGACGATCCCAGCCGTCGTCGGTGTTTTCGTTGACAAATTGGATATCCTGCTCCTGCACGGCGCGGGTGATGCTGTCGGGCAAGCGGGAGGCCGTGTCCAGATTTTGCAGGTGGCGGGCGTAGGTAACGACGGCGGTGTCGCCGCCGCGAACCTCGGCAAACAGACTGTTGGCGGTCAGCGTGCCGGAGGCGGAGTCCACCAGACGGTTCTCACACGTCACCTCCACGGTGATGGTCAGGTCCGCGCCGGGGGTCAGATTTTTGTTTTTGAAGCGGGCCTGCTGGCCGAAGCGCATACCGTCTGTCAGAGAGTCCAGGACCATGGTGGCGGTGTAGGTGAGATAGTCGGTCTTGACCTCGCTGCCGGTCAGCTCGATGCGGGAGGTGCTGTGGACGCCATCGGAGACGGTCACATAGAAGTGCAGCGGCTCCATAGGCGTGTCGCAGGTGACGCGCAGAAGAAGCTGCTCTTTGTTGATGATCTCCATATGGGGCGTCAGCTTGCCGGTGATCTCGGACTGCACACTGTCGCCGCCGTAATAGCCCACGGTGGCGCCGGCGCTCAGCCGGCCATCACGGAACCGCAGGGGATTGAAGCTGTCAAAGTCGTAGGTCAGGGGCTTTTCGCTGTAAAACACGGCGTAGACGCTGCCGCTGGTGGGGTCGAGCTCGATCACCCAATGGTTGTCCCACAGCTGGCGGTCCACCTGGTCCTTCGGCAGGATGGCCGCGGCGGCGGAGCCTTCGCCGGTCTTGGCGGCGGAGGTCACATAGTACAGGGAGGTTTTCCTCTCGGCGGCGTCCAGCGGTGTGTTGTTCAGGGGCTGCAGATCCTCCGTATAGCAGTCGGAAATGCGGCCATTGGCCAGCAGCTCGGACAGCTTGTTCTGGGCCGCGTGGTAGACGATCTCCGCCTTGGCGTCCAGCTCCGTCTGGCGCAGGTCGCGCTGATGGCGGGTGATGGGGATCATGGCCAGGCCCATCAGCACGATCAGAATGGCGACCGCGATGAGGACTTCGGACAGCGTAAAGCCGGAATTATTCTGTTTTGAGAGCTTTTTTTGCATAACACAATCGATACGCTGCCCCGCAAAGGGACGCGGGCGGAAAAATGGTGGGGACGCAGTCAGGGCATCAGCTCGAAAAAGATGAGGTGAAGCACGGTTTTGTACTGTGCTTTATTGGCGTCATACTGCACGTCCACGTTGGAGAGGAAGTTGACATTGGCGCTGGCGCTCAGCGCGTCGATGATCTGGCGGGACTGGGCGTAGGAAGCGGTCTGGTAGGTCAGCGTCACGGGGCGCAGAACAAGATAGCCCTCCTGGGTGGTGCCCTCGGTGCAGTCCACCTCGTATTGCAGGGTGGCGGCCATGAGCTTGTCCAGCTCGGTCATCAGGGCCTGGTCGTTGTCGTACTGGGGAAGGGCACGCTCCTGGCCGGAGGCCTTGATGGCGGCAATGGCCTGCTGCATCTGCTCCAGCTGGGCCAGACGGACACGGTCGGTGTCCAGCTCGGCCTGCTCGATGTCGGTGTTAGTGCGGAAGGAGGTTATCTGGCGGTCGATGGGCTCCAGAAACAGCTTGCAGTAGCCCAGGACCAGCACCAGCACCACCAGGATCAGCAGCAGGGTCTTTTCCCGCTTGGTAAGCTCGCGGTTCATTGAGACACCTCCTCCGGCTGGCGCAGTTCGATGCGGACGGTGAAATCCATGATGGTGGCGGCCTTACCCTCCTCCGTGGAGGCGACGCTGAGGGAGACGCTGTCCACGATGGGGGAGAGGCGCAGGCGGGCGAACATGGCGGAGATCTGGTCCAGGGTCATGCCGGACATATCCACGTTCATGGTGTTTTGGGTGATCTGGAGCACCGTGAGGGAGCCATGGCTGAGCATCTCCTGCTCCAGCAGGTCCAGGGCCGCCTGACGGTCCACGGCGGCGGGGATGTCCTCGCTGCCGGCGGCGGTCATCCAGTCCATGGAGTAGGTGCGGTATTCCAGCAGGACGCGGTCGTAGTCGGACAGGGCCTCCTGGGCGCTCACATACTGGGTGTGGACGCGGTCGTAGGCGGCCTGGGCCTTGTCCAGACGGCGATACTGCTGGAGCACGCCGAAGTTGACCACAACGGTTACCAGCGCCGCAATGGCCAGAATACCGATGAGCAGGGTCCGGCGATCACGCTGGCGGTCCTCCTGCAGGTTCAGGTTGATGCCGGTCTTCTGGGGGCACTTTATCATTTTCCGCGCGGGCGCGGCAGTGCGCGTATCCACGGTGATGCCGTTCTTTTCCGCGATCATTGCAGACCTCCTCTCAGTCCCTCGTCCACGCCGCCGATGGCGCGGAGATACATCCACGGCTCATCCAGGGCCACATCGTCGCCCAGCAGCTCCTGGGCGGTATGCAGGTGCAGGTGCGTGGTCTCGGCCAGCGCCTGACGCAGGGGGCCAATATTGCAGCCGCCGCTGCACAGGCACAGGTCAGTGAGCTCCTGCTGCCGGTTGTTGTAGTTGAAGAAGTTGACGGCCTTCATCACCTCCACGGCGATGCGGGCGTAAAACGATTGGGCATAGTCGGAGGAGAGCACGTCGTTGTAGTTTTGCAGCACATAGCTGTGGGCCACATGGATATCCACGCCGCAGTGCTCCGCTACCAGCTGCTCCAGACGGTTCAGGCCCAGGTCGATCTCCCGGCGGCTTTCGAAGAAGGCGCCGCGGTAGATGTAGAGATAGGCGGCGGTGTGGCCCAGGTTGACGATGCACATATCCCGCTGGGGCAGGCCGGTGCGGCGGTAGTAGGCCGCCAGCACGCCGGCGTAGGCGCACTCGCTGGGGGTGAGGACCTGCAGCTTGAAGCCGGCGCGGCGCATCATGGCGCGGTAGCGCTCCACCGTCTCCTTGAGCATGGCGCAGGCCAGCAGCGTCATCTCGGTGGGATAGCCGTCCTGGTCGCGGAGGATGTCGCGCATGGAGTAGTCAAAGTAGTACTTGCTCTTCTCGTCCGTAAGGAAGTCGCGGAACTCGTAGGGCAGGTTGTAGCGCAGCTGCTGCTCCGTCATGGCGGGCATGGTCAGCTCGCGGGTAAAGACCTCGGTGGAGGGCAGGACCACGGCGGCGTTGGTCAGGGGAATGCCGTTGTCCCGGGCGGCCTGGCGGAGGAAGTCCGCCATGGCGTCCATGGACAGGATCCTGCCGTCAGCCACCATGTTGTCCGGCAGGGGGGCCATGGCGGCCTTTTTCAGCGTACTGCCGGCGAAGTAGGCCAGCTTGACGCTACTGCCGCCGATATCAATGCCAACGATTTTTTTCATAAGGGGATCCTCGCTTTCCGATACCATCGATCGACAAGGGCAAAACTGCTCCGCACCTGCCGGCGATGTATTTTCGAATGTTTTTTGGCTTTTGAGACGCAGGCGGGCGGAGTCGGCATATTCTCGCCGATGCTGCCGAGCGACGTTCCTTTGGAGCGAGGCTGACGCCCGCCAAGGCGAAAAGGGCAAAAAGCAACGGAAAGACACGTTGGCAGGCGTGTTTGCCCTTGTCGATCGATGGTAAGCGTTACAGCAATGACAGGTACCAGTCGATAAGGTTCTGGCCGAACAGGGCGGCGCACCAGGCGGCCAGCGCGATGCCGGGGCCCCAGGGAAGGCCCTGCTGTCCGCGCTTGGCGCGGACAAGGCCCCATAGGATGCCGACGACGCAGGCCAGCAGCAGGCACAGCAGATTTTTCTGCCAGCCCAGAAACAGCCCTGTGAGAAACAGCAGCTTGATATCGCCGCCGCCCATGGCGTCGCGGCGGAGCAGCTTCTCCATCAGCAGCGCCAGCAGCAGGACGCCGCCGCCCACGGCGACGCCGCCGATGAGGCCGTCCAGCGCCCGTTTGCCCGGGTCCGGGACAAAAAACAGAGTGACGATAAAAAGCACAACGCCGACCGCGATAAAGCGGTCGGGGATGATATACCCCTCCAGGTCCGCGAAGGCGCAGGCCAGCAGCAGGCAGGCCACGGCCCAGGCTTCGAGGGTCCGGAGGGAGATATCATAGCGCAGCAGCAGCGACACGAACACCAGCGCGGCCACCGCTTCACCCACCGCGTGGCGGGGGGAGAGCTTCGCGCCGCAGTAACGGCAGCGGCCATGGCTGAACACATAGCTGAACACCGGCACAAGGTCGCGGGGCGCCAGCACATGGCCGCAGACGTCGCAGTGGGAACGACCGCGGAGGACGCTCTCGCCGTGTACTACCCGCCACGCGGCGCAGTTGAGAAAGCTGCCCATGCAGGCGCCCAGCAGGGCGGCGATGCAGCAGCTGTATATGGTGATGGCGGGGGCGGCGTACAGCATGGGAACAGGCTCCTTTGTGTCGTTGCGGGTGTCCCCGCCCCGGCACAGCCGGGGCGGGGGATCATTTAGCTGTTTTCTTGACCCAGAGTCCAAGTGTAGGTCTTGGAACCGTTTGCATCAGCCAGCTTGGTAGCTTCGTACTTGATGGAACCGCCCTTGGCATCCTTCGTGTAAGTGAGCTTAGCATTTTCGCCATCAGCATAATTGAAGGTGAATTCAGTTGCGCCGTTCTTGTCAGGACCGGCAAGGAACGCAGCCTTGTCAGCAGGAATGTCCTTGTTCTCGGTCAGGATACTGACCTGCCACTCGGCGTACAGAGCGCGGACATTGGCGACGTCAGCGGCCTCCTTGGACTTGGTCAGAGCGCCGTTGAATACGGGAATGGCGATGGCCACCAGAACAGCGATGATGGCGACAACGATCAGCATCTCCATCAGGGTGAAGCCTTTTTTGTTGTTGAGTTTTTTCAGCATGGGTAGTTTCTCCTTTTCTGTTTGTAGTTCTATATCGTCCCGCGGCGTTGCGCGCGGAAGTGATACCTTGGTTATATGCCGCCGTACAGGGTGAACATGGGCAGATAGACCGCCAGCAGCAGTATGACCACCAGCACGGCCAGGGCAATGGTGATGGCCGGCTCCAGCACGGCCAGCAGCCGGGCGGTGGTGACGGACACCTCGTTGTCGTAGTAGCCGCCGATCACGTCCAGCGTCTCCTCCAGCGCGCCGGAGCGCTCACCTACGCCCACCATCTCAGTGAGCATGGCGGGGAAGCATTCGATGCCGGCCATGCTCTCAGCCATGGGACGGCCGCGCTCCACGTCCTGCCGGACCTGACGGACCGCCAGCGAGAAGGTGTAGTTGCTCACGACGTTGGCGGTGACCTCCAGTGCCCGGGGCAGCGGCAGACCTGCCGCCAGCAGGGTGGCCATGCTGTGGGCGAACTGGGCGGCGGCGTTCATGGAGTGTATGCGGCGCAGCGGGGCGCGCGTCAGGCTCCAGGCGGCAAGCGCGGCGCGGCCGCGCTCCGTGCGGCGGAAGGTCAGGTAGGCGATGACCAGCAGGGCCAGAACGCCCAGCACCAGCCACCACCACTTGGTGAAGAAGGCGCTGACGGCCATCAGGGCTCTGGTGACGCCGGGAAGGCTGCCGGAGCCCAGGTCCGTGAAGGCGTCCGTGAACGCGGGGACCGCCACGGCGATGATGATGACAAAGACGACGATGGCCACGATGATGACCATCACAGGGTACGTCAGGGTGCTGACGATCTTGGCCCTGGTCTTGGCGGAACGGTCGTAGTAGGCATGCAGACGCTGGAAGCAGCTCTCCAGCGTGCCGGACTGCTCGCCGGCGCGCAGCGTCTCGGTAAAGGTTTTGGGCAGGTAGGGGGCGTTGTTCCCGAAGCTCTGGGCAAGGGAGTAGCCCGCGCCCACCTCCTCGGAGACCTTATCCAGCATCCGGCGGAGGTATTTGTTCTTCGTCTGGGCGGCTACCATGGACACGCAGCGCTCCACCGACAGCCCGGAGGCCAGAATGATGGCGAATTGGGAGCACAGGAGCGCCAGCTCTTTCTCCTTGACCCGGAAGGCCACGGGGCGGGAGAGCACGCTCTCCTTCTTCTCGGGAACGGCCTCCAGCTTCGTGATGATGGCAACGCTCTCGCGGAGCTTGTCCGCCGCCTCAAATTCATCGTAGGCGCGGAGCACACCGGAGACTTTCGCGCCGCCGGCGGTCTGGCCTTTATAACGGAATGTGGTCATGGGCGCGGGGCGCTCCTTTCTGTGAAATCAGGTCTCGGCGGCGGTGTTGATGACGCGGGCGGCCTCCGCCGCGGAGGTGACGCCGGCAAGCACCAGCTCGCGGCAGCTTTCCCGCAGGGTGGTGAAGCCGTCCTGCCGGGCGGCGGCCAGCAACTCGTCGCCGTCGGCGCCGTGGCTGATGCGCCGGCGGAGGCGGCTGTTGAGCAGCAGTATCTCGAACACGGCGCGGCGGCCGATGTAGCCGGAATGGCGGCACTCGGGGCAGCCGGCGCCCTTGTAGAAGGTGACGTCGCTGTCCTCGGGCAGGCCGAGAAGAAGCAGCTCCTCGGCAGAGGGACGGTAAGCCGTTTTGCAGTGGGGACAGAGCTTGCGGACCAGACGCTGGCTGACCACGCCCCGCAGGGCGCTGGACACCAACCAGGGCTCCACGCCGATGTCCTCCAGACGGTGGACGGCGGAGACGGCGTCGTTGGTGTGCAGGGTAGAGAAGACCAGGTGGCCGGTGATGGCTGCCCGCATGGCGATGGAGGCCGTCTCACCGTCGCGTATCTCGCCCACGGCGATGATGTCCGGGTCCTGACGCAGGATCGCGCGCAGGCCGCTGGCAAAGGTCATGCCGGTCTTTTCGTTGATCTGACACTGGTTCACGCCGGGGAGGTGGTACTCCACCGGATCCTCCAGCGTGACGATGTTCAGCGCGTCGCTGGACAGGTCGCGGAGCATATTGGACATGGTGGTGGACTTGCCGGAGCCGGTGGGGCCCACCAGCAGCACCACGCCGCTGGTGTTTTTCAGCAGGGCGTTGTAGTTGTCCAGGTCGCGGCCCTCCAGCCCGAGGACGGATTTGTCCAGCACCTGGGCGGACTTGTCCAGCAGGCGAAGGACGATCTTCTCACCGTAGACGGTGGGCATGGAGGAGATACGCAGGTCAAGGCTGTGGCCCCGGACGGAGAACATGGCGTGGCCGTCCTGGGGCACCTTGTGCTCGGCAATATTCATGCCGCCCATGATCTTCAGGCGGGAGATGACGGTGTTCTGCAGGTCGGCGGGCACAGTGAGCACACGCTGCAGCAGACCGTCAATACGCATACGCACCAGCATTTCACCCTCCTGGGGCTCCAGATGGATGTCGCTGGCGCGCTCGGTGAAGGCGCGCTCGATCAGGGAGTTGACAAAGCGGATGGTGGGGGCGGAGGCCTCCGGGTCGGCGGTGTCCCGGGCCATCTGGGCGGGGATGATGTCCTCGCCGGCACCGGCCTCGCGCTTCATCTCCTCGATGACGCGGGCGGTGCCCTCGCTGCCATACAGGCGCTCGATGGCCTGCTCCACCGCCTTGCGGGTGGCGATCATGGGGATGATGCGTTTGCGGGAGGCGGTCTTGACCTCGTCCTGGGCCACAAAGTCCAGGGGGTCGTGCATGGCCAGGTACAGACGGTCCTGCACCAGCTTTACCGGGACCACGAGAAACTTTTTGGCCAGGTTCCGGGGGACGTATTTGGCCAGCTCCACGGGGATGGACACGGCGGTCAGGTCCACGAAGTCCACGCCCAGCTGCACACGCAGCGCGTCAATGAGCTGCGCTTCGGAGATAACCCCCTGCCGGATGAGAACATCGCCCAGACGCTGGCCGTCCTCGCGGGGCAGGGCCAGGGCCTGCTCCAGCTGCTCGCCGGTGATGATACCGGAGGAGACCAAAAGATCGCCCAGCCGCATATATGCCACGGAATACACCTCCAAACGGTAAAAAGCAAAAAAATTAAGTAGGGGCAAAAACGCGGGACGCAGTCTGCGCCTCGCGGTAGTGTTTTCAACCCCTACAATACCCTACTGTATGTAGCAAAAATTACTATACCGCATTTTCGCCGTAAAGTCAATTCCTTTTTCGACATTTTTCCACATAAAACCGGCAAAAATGGAGGGTTGATGTGTGAAAATCATGCGCTCATATGACAAATTTCAGAAGAACCTGCAACAAATCCGATCGTGTGATAAGAAGCTGTTAACAAGCATGGTTCAGAAAAGCCAACCCTTTTTACGGCGGGGCGGTGGCGGCGGGTCCCGGCGGAAGGGTTTATCCACCAGAATGATGTCATCGCCGAACTTCTGGATGCACTCCCAGGGGATGTAGTAATCCTCGCCCCGGCCGAACAGCCCGAAGAACCGGCAGGGACCGAAGACGATCAGCGCCTTGACGGAGCCCTCCGGCACCGTGACCTCCATGTCGCCCACACAGCCAAGGCGGCAGCCGTCGCACAGGTTAATGACCTCTTTGCGCCGCAGCAGCGAAAATTTGCACAGCATCGGTGTCACCTCCTGCCGTCAGGATATGCGCGGCGGAGGCTGTCCCATACCGTCGGATCTTAGGGCTTTTCGCCGGGGAGAATAACCGCCGCACCGGCGGGAAATACTGCCACTATCACGAAAGAGGCAGGTGGCGTCATGCGGGGCAGAGTGGAGATCAGCGGTATCAACACAGCGAAGCTGCCTGTGCTGAAAAACGATGAGATGACGGCGCTGCTGCGCCGCGCCCACGCAGGTGATACAGCGGCGCGGGAGCAGCTGATCTGCGGCAATCTGCGGCTGGTGCTGTCGGTGCTGCAGCGGTTCGCGGGGCGGGGCGAGAGCGCCGACGACCTGTTCCAGGTGGGGTGCATCGGTTTGATGAAGGCCATCGACAACTTTGATGTGGAGCAGCCGGTGCGGTTCTCGACTTACGGTGTGCCCATGATCGTGGGGGAGATACGCCGCTATCTGCGGGACAACAGCGCCCTGCGGATCAGCCGCAGTATGCGGGACACGGCCTACAAGATCCTGCGGGCCCGTGAGGCGCTGCTGGTGGAGACGCAGCGGGAGCCCACGGTGGAGCAGCTGGCGCGGTATCTGGACATTCCGCGGGAGGACGTGGTGTTTGCCATGGACGCGTTCAGCGATCCGGTGAGCCTGTACGAGCCGCTGTATGCCGACAGCGGGGACACGGTGTGCGTCATGGACCAGGTGCGGGACGAGAAGAATACCGACGAGAGCTGGCTGGACCGCATCGCGCTGAAGGACGCCATAGCCCGGTTGGACCCGCGGCAGCGGAGCATACTGGCGCTGCGGTTCTGCCAGGGCAAGACGCAGATGGAGGTCAGCAGCGAGATCGGTATCTCGCAGGCGCAGGTGTCACGACTGGAAAAGACAGCACTGGGCAGCATCAGGAAGAATATGTGAGTATCCCCCGGCTTCGCCGGGGGATACTTGTGTCTTTTGCGTCTTTTGAAAAACGCCCTCTTTTCTTTTGGAAAAGTTTGGTGTATACTATATGCTGAATGAGTATTTGCACCGGAGGTACTAACTATGTTTGATAATCGACGGGAGATCATGCAGGATGTATTTCTGACGTATCTGCCCGCACAACGTTTCAAAACCAGCCGCATGACCGTGCAGCTGATCGCACCTTTGCAGAGAGAGACAGCGGCGGCCAACGCGCTGCTGCCCGCCGTGCTGCGGCGGGGTACCGTCCGCTGCCCGGATATGGAGAGCCTGTCCGCCGCGCTGGATACGCTGTACGGCGCCAATATCGACTATACCGTCCGCAAAAAGGGTGAGCGCCAGTGTGTGGGTTTTGCTGCCGGCTTTATCGACGATGCCTTCACGCCCCACGGCGAGAAGCTGCTGGAGCCTGTGTCGGCGATGCTTGGCGAGCTGCTGCTGGACCCTGTGACCCACGGGGGACGTTTTCTGAGCAGCTATGTGGAGAGCGAAAAGGCCAACCTGATCGACGCCATTCGGGGCCTGAAGAACGACAAGCGTGACTGGGCGGATATCCGGCTCATGCAGGAGATGTGCGCCGGCGAGCCGTACAGCGTGCTGCGCCTGGGAGACGAGGAGACGGCCGGGCGTATCACCAACCAGTCACTGTATGTCCATGGGCAGGCGCTGATGGCGTCCAGCCGGGTGGAGGTCATCTACTGCGGCAGCGCGGAGGCGCAGCGTGTGGAGGACGCAGTGCTCACGGCGCTGGCGGCGCTGCCCCGCGGCGCCCAGACGGCGCTGCCGGAGGTGCAGCGCATACAGGCACCGGATACGCCCCGGCGGATCGTGGAGACGATGGACGTGACCCAGGGCAAGCTGGCCATGGGCTACCGCTGCAGCAGCGACGACTATCCGGCCATGGTGCTGGCAAATCTGATTTTCGGCGGCACCAGCAACTCCAAGCTGTTTTTGAACGTGCGGGAGAGGCTGAGCCTGTGCTACTACGCCTCCAGCAGCTATGCCCGCAGCAAGAGCATCCTGACCGTGTCCAGCGGCGTGGAGACCGCAGACTTTGAACGGGCGGAGACGGAGATCGGCCGCCAGCTGCAGGCAGTGCAGCAGGGCGATTGGGAGGACTGGGAGCAGGAGGGTGCTCTGCAGGCCATCCGCGCGTCGCTGCTGTCACTGTCGGACTCTCAGGGTGCGCTGGAGAATTTCTATCTGGGCCAGATCGCGGCTGGGGTCGAGGAGACACCGGAGGAGCTGGCCGCGGCGCTGGAGCAGGTGACAAAGGAGCGCATCGTGGCGGCGGCACAGACGGTGAAGCCGGATACGGTGTACTTCCTGCGGGGAAAGGAGGAGGCGTAACATGGACAAGAAGCTGTATCCCCGCATCGGCGAGGAAGTGATATGGGAGACGCTGGACAACGGACTGCCGGTGTGCATCGTGCCGAAGCAGGGCTTTTCCCGAAAGTACGCGCTGTTTGCCACCCGTTACGGCGGCATGGATATGCGCTTTGAGCTGAACGGACAGTGGCTGGACACTCCGGCGGGCATCGCCCACTATCTGGAGCACAAGATGTTCGACACGAAGGACGGCAACGCCCTGCAGGAGCTGGCGAAAAACGGCGCGGAGCCCAACGCTTTCACCTCCAACGCCATTACGTGCTACTATTTTGACTCTACGGAGAAGTTTTACGAAAATCTGGAGATACTGCTGTCCTTCGTGTCTGTGCCCTATTTCACCGATGAGAGCGTGGAGAAGGAACAGGGCATCATCGGCCAGGAGATCGGCATGATCGAGGACAACCCCGAGTGGCAGGTGTACAAGCAGATGATGCAGGCGCTGTACCGCAGCAGTCCCGCGCGGACGCCGGTGGCCGGCAGCGTGGAGAGCATCAGCCATATCACGGCGCAGACGCTGTATGACTGCCACAAGGCGTTCTACACCCCGGCAAATATGTGCCTGGTGGTGGTAGGCGATGTGGACCCCGAGACGGTGCTGGCCACGGCAAAGCGGGTGCTGCCGGCGGAGAGTGGGGCGATCATCCGGCGCGACTATGGCGCGGAGGAGAGTACCGACGCTGCCTGCGGCTATGCCGAGGCACAGATGGAGGTGGCCATGCCCACGTTCCTGGTAGGCTTCAAGTGCCCGCCCCAGCACGGAGGGGAGGCGCAGCACCGGTTTGCCGCCATCGGCGAGCTGGCTTGTGATGTGCTCATGGGCGAGTCCAGCCCGCTGTATGCGCGGCTGTACAGCCAGGGACTGATCAACGGCTCCTTCGGCGCGGCGTTCGACCTGCTGCCCGGCGCGGCCTATGCCTATGCCGGCGGCGACAGCAAGGACCCGAAGGCCGTGGCGGAGGCCATTCTGGACGAGGCGCAGCGGCTGGCGGCGGAGGGTGTGGACGGCGACTATTACAAGCGGATCGTCAACGCCAACTTCGGCGCGGCGCTGCGGGAGCTGAACGCCTTTGAGTCCATCGCCGTGTCCATGGCGGAGGGGCGGTTCCAGGGGTATGACCCGTACCGCTTCCCGGAGATATACGATGACATCACCGCGGAGGATGTGCGCGCGTTCCTGCGGGAGAACTTCACGCGGGCGCACATGGCGCTGTCGGTGATCGCGCCCAAGGAGGGATAACATGAACGTGAGGATCATGGCGGACAGCCCCATCCGGTTTCCGGGGCTTTTCGGGGACTGGGCCTTTACCGGCTCGTCCGTAGCCTTCCATATCGGAGGAAAGGCCATTTATTGGTACGGAATCATCATCGCGCTGGGCGTGCTGCTGGCGCTGTGGTTCTGCATGAAGCAGAAGGAGAAGTACGGAATCACCGAGGATAACTTGATGGACGGCGTGCTGTGGGGCATTCCCCTGGCTATCGTGGGGGCGCGGCTGTACTATGTGCTGTTTTATCTGGACCGGTTCAAAAAAGCGGATGGTTCCTTTGACTGGGCGGAGTCCGTGGCTATATGGGACGGCGGATTGGCCATCTACGGCGGCGTGATCGCGGCGGTGCTGGTGTGCTTCGTGCTCAGCAAAAAGCGGGGCTTCAAGCTGGGGGCGCTGACGGACCTGATCGTGATGGGTTTCCTGATCGGGCAGGCGGTGGGCCGCTGGGGCAACTTCATGAACCGGGAGGCCTTCGGCGCGGAGACGACGCTGCCGTGGCGGATGCAGCTGACCACCACCGCGGGGACGCTGGTGGAGGTGCATCCTACGTTCCTGTACGAGAGCCTGTGGAACGTAGTGGGGCTGCTGCTGATCGTTTTTGTCGTGGCGAAGGGACGCCGCTTTGACGGTGAGAACACCTGGTTCTACTTCCTGTGGTACGGCATCGGACGGTTCTGGGTCGAGGGGCTGCGGACCGACAGCCTGTACCTGTTCAACTGGACCATCGGCGGCGAGCCCATCCGCGTCAGCCAGGCGCTGAGCCTGGTGATGGTGCTGGTGTCGGCGTTTATGCTGCTGTACAACATCAAGCTGCATCCCCACAAGCCGGAGGAGTTGTATGTGAATATCGCCGCGGCGCAGAAGGCGGCAGAGGGCGAAAGCGCGGACGGCAGCGCGGAGTGACGCGATGCGGCTTCGGCGCGGTGTACAGGTCCATTGCAGAACACTATATGCAGCCTTCTTTCGGAACGGGCGGCGCTGTAAAAAAGAACACCCACGGCTGAAGCCGTGGGTGTTTTGTCTGCATCAGTGCCGCCGCGCGGTGAGGTAGTGGTTGTTGTAGTACGTCTCGGACAGGGAGGTGATCACCACGCAGTGCCCGTTGTAGTAGGAGGACGAGGCGTGGATGAACTGGTCGCCGCCGATATAGATGCCCACATGGGAGGCGGTATAGCCGTAGTCCTGGAAGAATACCAGATCGCCGGGCTGCAGATCGCTGCGGGAGACCTCGGTGCCGTAGCTGAGCTGGCTGGTGGCGCCGTGAGGCAGCTTGATGCCCACCTGGGCGAAGACATACATGGTGAAGCCGGAGCAGTCGAAGCCGCTGGCAGAGGAACCGCCGTAGACGTAGGGCACGCCCAGATACTGCTGGGCAATGGAGACGATGCTGCTGCCGGAGGCGGAGGCGGCCGGCGTTGCCGGGGTCTCGGCAGGTGCTTCAGCAGGTGCTTCGGCGGGAGACCCTTCGGTCGTTGTATTCTCGGCGGGCTTGTCCGCCGTGCCGGTCAGGGCGGAGGTGGGGCAGATCAGCACGTACTGCGAGGCCACGTAGCCGCTGATGCCGTTGTAGGTAACGGCGAACCAGCCGCCGGACTCAATGCCGGTGACGGCAATGACCGTGCCCTGAGATACGGTGCCCAGAGAGGTGCTGCCGCTTTTGGCGGCGGTACGGATGTTCAGCACGTCCGCGGTGACACGTCCGGCGCCGTTAAGGCCGGAGGCGGTGTCGTAGCGGGTGACATACTGGGCAGCCACATAGCCGCGCTTGCCGTCGAAGGAGATACGGTACCAGTCACCCTCCTGGGCGGTGAGCTCGATAACGGCGCCCTTGTCCAGGGTCTTGAGGATGTCATAGCCGGTGCCTGCGCCGCTGCGCATACGGACGCCGGTGCCGGAGATCACGCCCAGTGCCTGAACGGCGGTGGAGACGGGCGCCTCGTCGGCCTCGGGCGTCTCCTGGGGCGGTTCTTCCTCGGCGGCCTGTGCGGCAGCAGCCTTGGCGGCGTCCTCGTTGTTGAGCAGGGCATCCTCGGCGGTCTCGCCGCCGGGATGGGCCGTCAGCGCCGCTGCGCCCAGCAGGCCGGAGAACAGTGCTGTCTCGGGAGAGGGCTCAGTGGTGTCGGTGGGCAGGGCGGAGACGGAGGCAACGGTCAGGGGCACGGCGGGGGCGGCGTCGGTCATGCTGGCGGCGGCACCGCCGAAGTTGACCACCGCGTCACCGCCGATGACCAACAGCGTGGCCAGAGCCACTGCCAGTGCGGAAAAAATACGCTTCATGGCTTACAGCTTGCCGGCGAGGGCACGCTCCAGCCAGATGCAGCCCACATCCATGGCGGCATAGAGGCTGTCCTTCTCGGATTTCTTGACCACGCGGTCCCGGGACTTGAGGTCCGGGTCGGTCAGCTGAAGCTGGACGGATACACGCTTGGCCACGTCCATGTCCTGCTCCTTGACGGTGTCGAGAATTTGCAGGAGGACGATGTACTTGTCTGCCATGCTGCCGTAGTAGATGAAATTGTCTACGCGGCGCAGGGGGTGGTTCTTATAGACAAGCCCTTCGGGCTTTTTGTTTTCAGCCATGATGATACCTCCGAAAATTTTTGTAACCAAATTGTAACACATTTGGACGGGGCTGTCAACGCAGGCGCGGCAGGAAAAATATGGGACTTTGTGCCGCAAAGGAAAAAGGGGCTGCCGCGCTTCTGCACGGCAGCCCCTTACAGCGGTACGCTTACAGCTCCAGATAGCTCTTCACCAGAACCTGCAGCAGCTCGTCCCGGTCGATCTTGCAGATCAGGGACCGGGCGGAGTTGTGGTTGGTGATGTAGGTAGGATCCTCGGAGAGAATGTAGCCCACGATCTGATTGATGGGATCATAGCCCTTCTCCTTGAGTGATTCGTAGACGGAGGTGAGGATGTGGTGTACCTGCTGCTCCTTATCCTCTGCCGCGTTGAACTTACGGGTAAATTCGTCCATGTGGGCACCGCCTTTCTCATTTTCTCAATATCGCTTTTAGTATACGCTCTTTTCCCGGAACTGTAAAGGGGAAAAAGTGCGCGGTACAGGGGGAAATCTGCGCGGGATCAGCGGCGCAGCTCCGCACCGAAGCGCTTGGCGATCTTGTTGAGCACGCCGGAGGCGACCTCCTCGATCTCGGCGGAGGTCAGGGTCTTATCCTTGGAGCCGATGGCCAGGCGCAGCGTCAGGGACTTCTTGCCTGCCGGGACCTGCTTGCCGCGGTACTCATCTACGAAGGCCGCGCCGTGGAGCAGCTCACTCTTGATGCCGCGGACGGTCTGGGCCACGTCCTTCCACTGGACGGAACCATCCACCAGCAGGGAGATGTCGTAGTCGGTCATGGGATACTCGGCCAGGTGGGTGAAGGTGTTGGTGCGGGACTTCAGGGGGACCAGGGAGTCCTGATCCAGCTGGAACAGCATCACGTTCAGGTTCTTGATGCCGCAGGCCATGGAGACCCTCTTGGCCAGCAGGGCCAGGTCGCCTACCTTCTCGTCACCGCGGTAGATGTTCAGCCAGACCACGTTGTCGGCCCACACGGGCTTCTCCGTCTGGCGGAAGGTCAGCGTCTCCATGTGGACGTACCGCGCCATCATCTCCACCACGCCCTT
>ENA-ORLW01001566-ORLW01001566.1-human-gut-metagenome-genome-assembly--contig:-NODE-1566-length-24463-cov-4.662880_pt1 | contig 24463 bp, 23 predicted proteins | sample MGYA00243017_ERZ508829 | MGnify/ENA primary metagenome ERZ508829 (study PRJEB26277, sample SAMN04329776) | human gut metagenome | biome: human-associated habitat | host: Homo sapiens | place: USA...
GTTTCATATAAAAATGAATCTGATTATGAACAGGAATGGAATTGGGGAGATATGGCAAGTTTCAAAGTAAAAGGTAATTGGGAATCAGTAAGAAACAGATGGCAAAATTACAGAACCTTTGAACGAAATATTGAACGTGTTGAATCGGATAAGGGTGCTTTTTATGTAACAGATTTATTAAATTGCAACAGAACTGTTATTACTGAAATAAGTGATACAGGTAGGAATCTAACCACAAGTGTTGAAAAGGATAAATGGAATGATGAAAACTACATGAAAAGAAAAACACTTATCACTATTCCCAAATCAGGATTATATAAAGTAAGATTGAAGGGTTCAATTGAATTGGAACAGGGACGTGATAACAGTGGTAAAGATAGTGGTTGGAAATGGACGGATAACGTAACAGGCAATATATTTACTTCAGGTGGGCAATACAAAAGAAACAGATGTAATTACTTTGATAGAAAGCGTTATGAATTACAATTAGTGCGTGATTTTGGTTCAGGTGACTTTGAAACTTCCAACAAAACAACTGTTGGCTTTTACTTTCAGCCAAACAATCCACAGAACAATACTTTTAATGGCAATTCACCTGAAAATTATCCAAAATATTTTCCTAAACCATTTGGCGCACAATTAATTGATGCTTCAACTGACGAAAAATTTGTCAGCGGTTTGCATTTTGGAAGGGTTGATAATGATACGGACTATAACCCACAAGGTTATCAGGCTAATTATATGTTTATCAAGAACGGTTGGAGTTGGAATAAATCTTATACCCAAAAGCAAAAAATATATTCTGCTTATAATAATCCTGATGGCTATTGGTGTTGGGGTACTGATAATGATGCAACTATTGAAACTGACCCTGAAACGGGTGAAGAAGTTGAAGGTGGTGATGATACAATATCTTTGGCTTGGAGACAATCAAACCGTTATCAGACTAAAATAAACAATATACCAAGTTCTTGGTGTGGCGCACGTGATGAAATATATGGTGAAGGTGAATTGTATCAAGTTGTTTGGTTTGAAAAAGGTGAACATCTTACATTATTGGCTGTTGGAGAAGCAAACGATTATAGAAGAAATACAGATAAAACCAAATGGAGCGTTTACCCTGCTTACATGAATTTTACCTTTGAATTGGATGTTGAACCATTCAGAACCGATACATCTTGGATTACTATTAATAATAATGGTAATGGTTATTCTGATATGGATTGGAATGCACCATGTAATTTTTTGAAAGGGCAAATTGACTTGATAAAGTTTCTTCCTAATGACTTGAAAACTGATGAATGGATTGATAATTTCTGCAAAGCATTTAACTTGAAGTTATCACAGAATGGATTGAAAAACTTTGATTTAGATGTTAAACAGGTGAATTATTTAAATACCACTTCTGTTATTGATTTGGAAAATAAAGCAAATATCAATTTCAGAAACAACACCCCTTTAAATTTACCTTCTGCTTTTGAATTAGGGTTTTCAATCAATCAGGATGAAGAAGGCTTTCACAGAACAGGTGATGATGGTGGTGGTAAATTTGAAACGGGTACTATTGATGGCAAAGTGTTAACCCAAACATCAAACTTTAGTTATGGTTGGTATAAGGATATAAAATACATGGGCAGACAAAATGACACAACTAAAGAAGTATTGTCTTTACCAATTATTTCAAATTATGAAGTATGGCAGGACGATATGACTTATAAAGAAGGTGTTTCTAAAATATATACAAGTTATAATCAAAGGTTTTGGTATTATTCAGGTTATTATTATATTGATTTATTCCTGTATAATGATAATGTGTCAAGCCATTATAGAGGTCTTACAATAGCTGATGTTTCCAATACATTCAATCAGGATAAGATATTGAATTTGGATTATAAGAATAAAAGTAATTCTATTCTAACCACTTATTTCACAGTGGTTGCTTCAAATGATACCAACTATACTGAAATAGAATGTTACTTAACCCCTGATGAATATGATAGATTGGACGGTTCAAACTTGGTTAAGTGGAATGGTGATTTATATTACATATCGAGTATTGAAGGGTATGATATAATTGAAAAGAATAAAACCAAACTGAAACTTATCCGAAAAATGAATTGATTTAAGTGGTGTGGCTGTAATGGCTGCACCACTTTCTTTTTATCTATTTTCAAAAAGATATAAATGGATAAGAAAATATTCGTTATTCAGATAGACGGTATAGAAAAATCATATAATGATGTATTGTCTTTGGTGGATGCTTTGAAACAGTTGGATAATTCCAATACCACTGTTACTGCTTCAACAACCCGAAAGACAGAAGCCACTACTGAACAGGATAAAGCCCAAAAACAATATCAGGACACTTTAAATAGATTGGCAAAACTTGAAGAAGATGCGACCAAACAACAGATAGCAGCAACCCAAACTTTGCGTGAAAGAAGAAGTGTTGTAGAACAGGAAGTTAAAGTTAATACTGCAAATGAAGGTAGTATTAAACAAATGGGTGCACAACTATCATTATTACGCAAGCAATATGATAACCTTTCTAAATCTGAACGTGAATCAGAAAAGATTGGTGGCAAACTATTGAAGCAGATTCAAGAATTAGATGCTGCATACAAAGAAGCCAAAGAAAGTACGGGTAGATTTCAAGATTCAGTAGGTAATTATGAAAAGGCAACTGCAAGTTTAGTTGAACAGGCAGGTGAATTTAAAAAAGGTGTTGGTGAGTTGGAAGACCAATTGGCACTTCTAATTTCACAAGGTGTTGACCCCACTTCAGAACAGTTTCAGGAATTGGCAAAACAAGCAGGTGAAGCCAAACGAGCAGTAAATGAAGCAGCAGCAACAGTTGATGCTTATGCTTCTTCTGCTAAAGGATTATCTTCTGTAATAAACGTGGGTGAATCATTAACTGCTGCATTCGGAACTGCAACAGGTGTAATGAGTATGTTCGGTGTGTCGGGTGAAGAAGTTGCACAGAAGATTGCCCAATTGCAGGGTGTGATGGCAACCCTTCAATCTTTGCAGGTATTACAGGAAAACATAACAAAGAAAGGTACTGCAACTAATCTTCTTTATTCAAAAGCATTAAAGGTACTTGGATTAGACCATAAACAAAACGCTGCTGCATTAGCAACTGAAACGGCTGCACAGGGTGCAAGTACAGTGGCAACAGGTGCAGCAACAGTTGCCACCAAAACATTTAGTAAAGCTCTTATTGCAACGGGTATAGGTGCTATTGTGGTTTTACTTGGTTTATTGATTGCCAACTTTTCAGAAATAAAGGATTGGTTTTTGAAATTGATTGCACCAATTGACGGTTTTAAGGCTGCTTTAATGGGTATTGGTAGTGTAATTGTAAACTATATAGTTTCACCTTTCAAAGCCCTGTTTAAATTGATGAAGGGTGATTTTTCGGGTGCTGTTGATGAATTTAAGAAGGGTTTTGATGTAATGGGTAATTATGCAGAAGGAAAGAACGCTTCAATCGCTGCATCAAATGCTGCACGCAATAAGAAATTTGTTGAAGGTGCTTTGGCAACTACTGATACCCTTATTAAGAATAATGAAGCAAAGTATGGTTCTGATTACAAGTACACTGAAGAAGGAAAAAAACTATATCAAAAGTATTATGCTTATCAGTTGAGTTTGGCAAAGGATGATAAAGAAAAGTTTGCCGAAATACAGCGTGAAAAGTGGGCTTATGATAGAGAATTAACCGAAAAACAAACAGAAGCCAATAAGAAAAAAGCTGAAGATGCTAAGAAAGCAGCAGAGGATGCAAAGAAGATTGCTGATGAAAGAAAAAAACAATTGGAAGAATACAAGAAGTCTTTGGATTCCTTCAACAAAGATACTTATGCTTTATCAATAGCTAATGAAGAAAAGTTGATTGCTGCACAGAAAAAAGCAGCCAAAACTTCTGATGAAATAGCTTTGGTTTATGGTAAAGAAGCTGAATTATTAAAACAGAAGAATGAAGATGAAAAGAAAAAGGTTGAAGAACAGTATAACGAACTGATTAAAAAGGCTGAAAAACTAAAACAGGACACAACTAAGATAACTGAAGCAAAAAATGCACGTATAAAGGAACTTGAAGAAAAACAAAAGGCTGATTTAGTGGGCTTGGAAACTGAAAAGACTGAAGCAATCAATAAAATTAATGAAGATGCCAAAAAGAAAAAAGTTGAAGAAACACAAAAGGCACTTGATTCTGAATTGAAATTGATGAATTCACATTATACATCAATCCAAGACCTTACAAAAAGTGCTGTTAAGAAAAGTGGTAAGTTTGATTTGATTGATGTGGATGCAACCAAAGCCAATTATAAGAAGATTGGTGAAGAACTGAACAAGTATTTGGATAATCTTAATTCATCTAAAGACCGTATATCAAAGTATTATGATGATATGGCAGGGTTATATTCCAAAGATTCACAAGAATTTAAGGATTTGCAGGAAAAGAAACAGGCTGCTTTGAATGATGTTGAATCAAAAATCAAAGTTACCAATAAGAATATTGAAGATAATACACAGGCTTCAACCCAAACCCAACAGCAATATTTTTCTGACTTATCAGAAAAGATGGCTAAAGCTTTTGAAGGTGTGAATGAACTTCTTTCAGGTGCATTTGATGCAGCCCAAAGTATCTTTGATATGCAAATGGAAGAAGCACAGGCAAAACTTGATGAAGTAACAGAAGCTTATGACGAAGCAGTTGAAAAGAAAGAAGAATCAAACGCAAGATTGGCAGAATTGGAAGAAGAAGCCAAGACTGCAACAGGTGGACGTGCGCAAGTGGTACAGGAACAGATTGCAAGGGAAATGGATAACAATAAACAGTTAGCCCAACAGGAAAAAGAACTTGCAAAAGAGAAAGAAAAGCGTGAAAAGGAAGTAGCTAAGATTGAAAAGAAACAGAAGAAAACCCAATTGGCACAGAACTTGATTACAGGTATTGCACAGACTGCATTAGGTGTAACGCAAGCTTTAGCAAGTTCACCACCACCTGTTTCATTTATAATGGCTGCATTAGTTGGTGCCATGGGCGCAATCCAAACAGGTATTATTGCTGCACAAATGGCGAAACTTGAAAAAGGTGGTTTGCTGAATGGTAAACGACACTCACAAGGTGGTATTCCTGTTGGAAACACAGGAATTGAAGTTGAAGGTGGTGAATATGTTGTGAATCGAGTTTCAACTCAAAAGAACTTAGGTTTAATTGAATATATCAACACCTCACATAAAGAAGTACAGGTTAATGATGTTGTTTCCTACTTCAACAAGAAAGGCAATACTTCAATCACACCTGCACCCACATTTAAGATTCAATATGAAACAGGCGGGCAATTGGCAAATCTTGATACTGTTGGTGCTGCTACTGCAAATGATAACAGAATATTGGAAGCAATTAATTCAATTGATTTTAAACCTTCAGTTTCAGTCAAAGAAATACAGGATGTACAAAGCAGAATGACTTCAGTACGTGAATTGGCAGGTGCAAGTAATTGAAAATAGTTTATAAATAAGGTGATATGGGTAACTGTATCACCTTTTTTTATTTGAAATTATCTATTATCAAAAATTGATAATGGCTAAAATTCCAATATATGAATGTAAAGTTGATGAATCCCTGAATGATATAACAGGGATTTACGCAATTTCTTTTGTTGATGAACCTGCTAATGAAGAAAATTTTGTTGCATTATCAAAACAGGCAGTATTATTAAACAAAGACACTAAAAAGCAAATCCTTACAGGTGTGGTTTTGAAACCAAATCAACTGATATACCGATTGGACGAAGAGAACCAACCCTACTATATTCAATTTTCAGAAACCGAAATTGAAAAGATTTCCTACAAGATGATGAAAGCAGGATTGGCTTTATATCACACGACACACCAACACGAATCCGATTTGAAAGGTAATTACTTAACTGAACTTTGGATTGTTGCCGACCCTGATAATGACAAATCAAATGCTTTAGGCTTTAAAGACCTTCCTAAAGGTACATTAATGGCTTCTTATAAAGTCACTGATAAAAATTATTGGGATAATGAAGTAATGGAAGGAAAGGTAAAAGGATTCAGTTTGGAAGGTTTTTTCAATCAAGAATTAAAACTAAATAAGACAATAAAGAAAAATAAAATGACAAAACACAAGAAAACAAGCCTTTTAAATAAAATAGGCAAGTTCCTAATGGATATTGAAGATGTAGAAAGAACTGATGCAACCGATTCAGGTGAAAATGTAAGAATCTACCAATTATATGACGGTAAAGAAGTAATGGTTGATGAAGATGGTTTTGCAACTATTGATAACGAACAAGCACCTTCAGGCGAACACAAGCTTTATGACGGAAACACATTAGTTATTGATGATGCAGGTCAATTTGTTGAAGTAAAACCTTCTGCTGTTGCTGTAACTGAACCTGCTGAAGCTGTTCCTGCACCTGTTGATGTTCCTGCTGAAAATCCTGCACAATTGGCTTCAGTAGATGAAGAAGAAGATAAGAAAGAAGATGTTCCTGCTGAAGATGAAAAGGACAAAGAAAAAATGGAAGATGTACCTGCTGAAGAAGTGGATGTTGATGCTGTTATGGCAGAAAACGAAGCTTTGAAAGCAAAGGTTGCAGAACTTGAAGCTAAGATTGCCGAATTAGAAGGAACAGTTGAAACTAAAGACACTGAAATTACTGAAATGAAAAAAGTAACACCTTCTGTTTCCCCTATTAATCCAACAGCCTTAAACACAACTGCAAAACCATTTGAGAAAATGACACGTGCAGAACAGATTGCTTATACTCTAAGAATGAGTAACAAATAAAAATAGATTTATCTATTGAAAAATAAGAAAAGAAAAACACAAAATAGAACATGGCAGAAATGTACGATATTACAGGTATTAGTTACCAAGCAAGCAGACAACCTGATTGGTTTACCAAAGCCTTATTTACAGGAAAGATTGTAGAAGGGAATTATGTTAGAATACTTCCTAACGTGAAGAAAAGCACCTATCTAAATATGTTAGATTTAGATGGAAACGTTTTACAAAAATCAAATAACGATTGTGGTTGGAATCCAACAGCAGCTTTGAAATTATCTGAAGCATTAGCAACTGTAACCGATTATAAGATTCAATTAGAAGATTGTATTGAAAAGTTTAACAGTACTTGGTTAGTTGACAAGATGAAAGCAGGTGCAAATGTGGATGAAATGCCTGCAAATTTAGGTGAAGCTTCACTTAATATTGTTGGTAAATCTGTAAATGCAGATATTGAAAGAATGTTATTCGGTGGCAATTCAGCTAATGATAATGAATTTGATGGCTTTGTCAAAATTTTGAATGATGCAGCCGATTCAATTAAAGTTTCAGGTTCAACCTTAACCAAAGCAAACATCATAAATGAGTTGGAAAAAGTATTTATTGCAATTCCTGAAGCAGTATTGCAACAAGGTGAGGACGCAATTAAAATCTTTGTTTCTTATAACTCTTACAGAGCGTTGAAAATGGCTTTGGCAAATGTTGAATCACAAGTAATTGCAGCAGCATTTACAGTTGATGGTGGAACTATCCGTTACTTAGGCGTTGAAATTGTACCTGCTGTTGGAATAACAAACGGTCAAATGGTAGCTGCAAACACAGATAACTTGATAATGTTAACTGACTTAGTTTCAGACTTCGCAAATATTGAATTAGGCACGTTCCCAAAACCAAACGAAAACAGATTATGGGTCAAAGGTGCTTTAAAAGTCGGTGTTGCAATCGCTTATCCAAGTGAAGCAGTATTATACGCTTAAATCTAATATACAGGGGTTGAAATATACCCCTGTGTTCAAAAAAATAAGAAAAGAAAAACACAAAATAAAATGAGTTGTAAATTATCAAACAATATAACACGTGATTGTATGTATCGTGTGGCAGGTGTGAAAAGACTTTATTTGGCAAATTTTGATGTTGCCAATAAGTATGAACAAGATGCTGATGGTGTAATTTCAGCAATCACTTTAGGTACAGGTCAAAAAGTATATCAGATGGAATTTGCTGACGGTACAGCGCAGTGGACGGACGATTTAACAGCAGGTGGTAACAGTAATAAATACAGAACCCACACTTTAACCTTCATAATGACAGAATATGATACCAATATTCTTAAAGAAACGCAAGCCTTAGACTTGGGACGTTATACAGCCTTTGTGGTTGACAATAATAATAAAGTAGTTTGTTTAGGTCGCTTGAATGGTATGGTAGCAAGTTCTGATAATTATGCAAGTGGCGCAGCAGAAGCGGATGCCAACGGCTTTACAATAGTAATGGCAGGTATTGAACAGGAAGTTGCACAATTAGTTAAAGATGAAGAATTAGTAAGAGCATTACTTCAACCTACTGTTGTAGTAACAGACTAATTGAATTGAAAATAGTTTATATAAGGTGATATGACTTAGGTTGTATCACCTTTTTTTATCTCTTTAAAAAAAAGAAAATGAATTGCAAATTAGATAAAGACCTTACAGGAGATTGTAATTATTCCATTTCAGGTATTCATTCACTTTGGGTACTTAATATTGATGATTTCCAAGTATATGAATTCAGGGATGATAAGTTGTATTCTGAAATTTATATTGATAACATATATATTAAGGGCAAATGGTATGAGATACAGACAATTGACGAATCCAAGTTTACCGAAAAGTTTGCGAATGGTGGATATACACAGGAGCTTACCACTTATATATCAAAGTTTGATTCAGAAATACAGGCTGAAATATTGAAAACCAACAAAAAGAAATTTTTGGTTCTGTTCAGAACCAACGAAGGACGTTATTTTGTTTTCGGTTCTGATGGCGGTGTTCCACTTGTTTATACTGCTGAAACAGGTTCAAAAGGTTCTTCAATCGGTTATTCTGTTACCTTATCCAAGAATAGCCAATTTCCATTATTTGAAGTGAATCCTGATTATATGGTTAATGGTGGCGGTGCTAAATTCCAATATTTACCTGTATTTGAACCGATTTATTGTGAATTGAATGCTTCAAATAAGAACACAGGTTATCAGGTTGCCACTTATGCTGTAAAACAAACTATTGATAAAGGTGAAGCACTTGATATTAATGGTGATTTATGTGCTATATCGGGAAAGAAACAGGCTATTGTGATACTTCAAGGCAAATCAAATCCTGATTCATCCAAATATGAATCAGAAGGTACATATAACCCTGATTCAATATTGAAAGGCGGTAATGTGGTGAAGAAACTGAATTACATGGAATGCAGACCTGAAATAACAGGTTCAATTACTGCAACCCCTAACTTGGTTACGCTTACAAGAAATATAAGAACCAAAAATATTACCATATATAGCCAACACGATTGGAAGATGATACAGGCAAGTGATAAAGCCAATTGCAATCTTAATGAAGGTGGTGCAGGTGATAATATCGCAAAATTTGACAGAAATACCAATTATGGAAATGGTACATTCAAATTCAAAAACACTTATACACAGGAAGAAATTGATGTAAAGGTTCAGAATTTGGTGTTACAGTCAACAGGTATGGATGTTATAGGTGAACAAGTTACACCCACTTCAAACGGTGTTATTTGTTCGGCAGCAGGATGTTCTATCAGGTTATCAATAATGTGTGCAGGTGGTGCAGGTACTTATTCAGTTGCAACCAATATATCACATTCTAATTTTGTCACCTATACGGCAAATACCAATTCATTTGAAATAAGGGTATCTGAATCAGATGTTGAAGAAGAAAAAACTGCTGTATTTACTTTAACACACGATACTTCAAGTGATGAAAAGATTGTTTTCACTGTTACACAAGAAGCAGCAAAGATTATTAAGATTCCTGATTTCAACTTTCTTACATACAGATATAAATGGACTGCTGAAGATGGCAGGGACTTAGACACAGCAACAGAGTTGGTAAATAGTGGTTTGGTGGATGCTTCAGGTACTACAATTGATGGTTTGGCTGTTGGTTGGAATATGAAGGGTAATAGTAATGCCGAAGTTACCAAATACCTTAAATATGGCGGTGATAACCGTGATTCAGGTAACGAATGTACCTTTATTGATATGTTGGCACTTTGTTCTGAAGAACATTTACCTAATCTTCCTGATAAGATTTATGTTGATGTATATGCTAATTGGTATGGTGAAAAGAAAAATGGTTATATGACCTTTGAAATAAAGGCTTATAAAGGTGGCGAAATGGTACAGGATGGTTATAATTTTAATAATGTTGGTGGTGAGGAAGTCTATTCAGGAGAACAATCCAAGTTTGTGAAAGCAGCCTGTACTTCAAATTATTCAACATATAAAACTGATTATACTTATGTGTGTCGGGTGACATACGATAAGTTAACCCGTGAAGCTTCAATTGCAATACAAAGTGATGATTCGGGTAAAGATTGCCATTAATAATAATTTTATCTATTATCAAAATTAGTAAGAGATGTTGAAAATAAACACGACAAGTAAATATGCGGAATTTAAATCAGATATAAAGTCTGATTTATATCCATTAAACGAAATTTCATATACAGTTGAAAATGAATCTGAAACAGTTTCATTTTACAACCGATTTTACAATAAAATAATGACAGAACAGATTTCAAACATACAAGTGAATGATGTTCCTGTTACCCGTGACAATATCCAAGATTTATTATCTGTGTTGTTTGCTGCTAATGAAGGTGGTGGCGGTGGTGGAACTGTTGACCTTTCAAACTATTACACCAAGCCTGAAACTAATACTTTACTTGATACTAAGGTTGATAAAGTGACAGGTAAACAACTTTCAACTGAAGATTATACCACTGTTGAAAAAACCAAATTGGCAGGATTGGAAAATTATGATGACACTGATGTTAAAACAGGTATTGCAGCTAATACAGCAGCAATTGAAGCCGAAGTAACACGTGCTAAAGCAGCCGAGAAAGTAAATGCTGATGCCATTACTGCTGAAGTGGAACGTGCCACCACTGCTGAAGGTGAATTGAATACCAAGATTGATACCAAAGTTGATAAAGTGGGAGGTAAACAATTAAGTACTGAAGATTACACCACAGCCGAAAAAACAAAATTAGCTTCGCTATCCAATTATGATGATACCACTGTTAAGGGTGATATTGCAGCCAATACAGCAGCAATTGAAGCTGAAGTAACACGTGCAAAGGCTGCTGAATCAACAATTGATAAAAAGATTCCAACTGTACAAACAAACTATTTAGGTAATAATAAAAATTTTATTTACTCCGAAGGAAAGACAGGCAGCACAAAAAATGTAATATCTAATATAAGTGTAAACCCTTATGAATGGGGTGTATATATTATTCCTCGTAAATGGGGTGATGAAAGTACTCTTAATTCTGTTGAAATTCCATATGCTACCACCGAAAAGGCAGGAGTGATGGCAAATTTTGATAGAATTAATATGAATTATTTAATGGGTTATGAGGAAATTACACCTAATGAAAGTGGTAAATTGCAATTGTTGGATAATAGAATAACACAACATACAGTAATTACAGGTGATACACGTATTAGTTTACCTGTAAATCTTTATAATGATATTAAAGAACTTCATTTAATATTTGAAGGTGTTACAGGTAGTACAATTACTTTTCCTTATAGTGCAGTTTGGAAAGTAGCACCCACTGAAATTGTTGAAGGTGCTACTTATGAATTCATATTTACATGGATTAAATCACAGAATAAATGGTATGCAGGTTATATAAAATATGAGTAAGAAATTATTATTTAATGAAAGTGTACCTTTAGCTGAAGTACCTTTGGCAAAGGATTCAATATTTAGAACCCTGATATTTATTTTCGGTTCTAACAATTCATACTACTTGGATATTAACAGTAAGACAGCAAGTTTAAGACTTCAATATTTAACAGGTGAAAGTGCAGGTTACATAACCTTCACGCCTAATATCAACGTGAATATAACTGTTAAGTTTTTACATAAGGACGGAACAGTTATATACGAAGTAAGCAGTGGGTTTATCGGTGGTTCAACTGATAAAAAAATAACATTTGATGATGATGTTATCATTACCGAAATAAGTAATTTAAGAAATATAAAATTACTGAATAAATAATTTATCTATAATTAAAAAAGAAAATGATATACGTTAAATTAAATATAGACAATACAATTGAATATGCAAAGAATATTTATACGACTGATGAAGGTGAATTAATCCTTAACTTCAAAGCTAATCCTGAATTGATGAAACAGTACGGATTTAAAGAACTGATTGATTCACCTGTTGAATTTGATGCCAATTACCAAACTTATACAGAATCTTATGTTGAAGATGCAGATACCATTACCAAACAGTATAGTATTACTTATCTTCCAATCGAGACTTTGAAAGAAGTAAAATTGAAAGAATTGGTAGATTATGACACTTCAGATAATGTTAATGATTTTGATGTAAATGGTATAAATGCGTGGTTTGATAAAGATACACGTGCTGCATTATCCACTTCAATTGAATCAGCTTTATTACTTGGGGAAACTAAAATTACCTTTGTGATAAATGATAATGAATTTTCAATTGATATTCAATCAGCAAAACAAATGTTGGCTGCTGTACAAAGATACGCTGATAAATGTTTCTTGATTACTGAAGCACATAAACGAGCAATCAAAGGATTAACAGAAGCCGAAGAAATTATTAATTATGATGTTACAACAGGCTATCCGACCAAAGTAACATTCACATTATAAGATGTTTTTTTAAGATGTTTGAACCCACGTTGAATTTGCAGCGTGGGTTTTGTTTTTATCTGAAGTTTTATCTTTTGATAAAATAATTCAGATGATTCAAATAAATTTCAAAGAAAACTATATCCTGTTTTCATTTCCTAATGGCAAATATTATGGATATAAGACGGGAACAATCAGACACGAAATAGAAGGTTCAGCAATTTCATTCTTCCTACTTGATAATGAAGTGGGCGAACAGCCTGTTTTGAACTTCAATTACTTAAATTGTATGATTGAAGGTGTACAGGCAACCGAAGATAATATTAATGATTTGCTTTCAGTTATATATAATGGTGTTACCACTGATGTAAAGGTTATTTCATTCACACTTGACAGTGAAAAAGATGAATTGAAGATTGAAAATAATGATGATACATATTATATAGTTTCATTATCCAAATATAACTTCACAGGTGATATTGCTAATTTACTTTCATTAATTAATAATGAAGTTGAACGTGCTAAGATTGCAGAAAAAGTAAATTCAGATGCTATTATAACTGAAACAGAACGTGCTATTGCAGTTGAAAAATCCTTAGATACTTCAATTGTAACAGAAGTAACACGTGCCACTGATGCTGAATCAGCTTTAGATGCAAAGATAATCACTGAAGTGTCTGCTGAATCCAACCGTGCCAAAGCAGAAGAATCAAGAATTGAAGTCAAAGCCACTGATTTAGTAACTGTTGAAAAAGAACGTGCAATTGCTGCTGAATCAGAACTTAAAACTAAGATTGAAACTGATGTAAAAACTGAATCAGACAGAGCACATGAAGCAGAAGCGGAACTTAACACCAAAATAGAAAATGAAGTTACCCGTGCTACTGCTGCTGAAGAAGCAAACACGGATGCAATCAGTGCTTTAGACACTGCATATAAGGCTGCTGATGCCATTTTAAACACCAAGATTGATAACTTAGTTGCTGCTGAAGAAACACGTGCTAAAGGAGAAGAAGCACGTATTGAATCAAAGGTTGAAGATTTGGTAAATGCTGAATCAGAACGTGCAAAGATTGCTGAAAAAGCAAATGCAGATGCTATTGCTGCTGAAGTAGAACGTGCCACTGCTGCTGAATCTGTATTGAATGATAGAATTGATACAAATGGTGATGAAGTTGCAGCCGAAACCGAAAGAGCACAGGCAGAAGAAGCAGCACTTAATTCAAAGATTGAAGATGAAATTACCCGTGCCACTAATACGGAACAGGTACTTGATACCAAGATTGAAAATGAAGTAACTGCTGAATCCAACCGTGCCAAAAATGAAGAAACACGTATTGAAACTAAAGTTACTGATTTAGTAATCACTGAATCAGAACGTGCAATTGCTGCTGAAAAAGTTAATGCTGATGCAATAACTGCTTTAGATACTGCATATAAGACTGCTGATTCAACTTTGAACACTAAGATTGATACTTTGGTTAATGCTGAAGTTGAACGTGCTAAAGCTGCTGAAAAAGTTAATGCAGATGCCATTATTGCTGAAAAAGAACGTGCTGTTGCATCCGAAAATATTATCAGAAATTCTTTGAATGATGAAATTGGCAGAGCACAGGAAACAGAAGCGGAACTTAACACTGCAATCACCACTGAAGTTACACGTGCTAAAGCAGAAGAAACAAGAATTGAAACTAAATTTGATGGCTTTGTTTCAAATTTGGATTCTAAAATAAATTCAAACAAAACAGCAAATGAAACAGAAGTAGAACGTGCAACCACTGCTGAAACATTAATTGATAAGAAAATTGATGATGAAGTAACACGTGCCAAAGATGCGGAAAAAATCAATTCAGATTCAATTGCTAATGAAATTACACGTGCAAAGGCTGCTGAAAAGGTTATTGCAGACGATTTAAACGCTGAAATAATTAGAGCCAAAGCAACAGAAAAAGCCAATAATGATACTATTAATGCTGAAGCTGAAAGAGCCAAAGCAGCAGAAGTTTCTTTGGATGGTAAAATTGATATTGAAGTTGCACGTGCATCAAAGGCAGAAGAAGATTTTGCTGTATTATTGGCAGGTACTTCAGGCAGTACTTCATTTTCAAACATCAAAACCGAATTAGATAAACTTGGTGATAATTATAATTCAATTAGAAGTATTGCTGTAACCTTAAAGAACTTCCTTAACGCAGGTGGTATTACTGATGCAGTGGATTCATTCAAAGAACTACAAGACTTTTTAGAAGGTATTACAGATAGTCAAACTTTGGCAAGTCTATTGCTTGAATTGAAGAATGAAATTTTAGGCGGTGCAGGTGATGATATAAATACTTTGAAAAAAGTTTATGATGCTTTATCAGGTAATACAGGTGGTGATGTGGATTTATCCAATTACTATACTAAGTCTGAAACGGATTCTAAGGTATCGGGCAAAGTTGATAAGATTACAGGTAAAGGACTTTCAACAAACGATTATACGACTGCTGAAAAAAGTAAACTTGCTTCATTATCCAATTATGATGATTCAGAAATAAGAAGCCTGATTGAAAATACCTATACCAAGTCTGAAGTTGATGCTAAGATTGATGAAGCTGTTGCAGGTGGTGATGTTGATTTAAGCAACTATTATACCAAGTCTGAAACCGATTCTAAGGTATCTAATAAAGTGGATAAGGTTACAGGCAAGGGATTAAGTACAAACGACTACACAACAGCCGAAAAAACTAAGTTAGCAGGATTAACCAATTATGATGATAGTGGTATTAGAACTTTGATTACCAATATTCAGAATCAGGTTGAATATACTTTAGTTGAAAAAACAGTATCAGCAGCAGGGGTTTTGAATTTAAGTAATGACAGATTACAACATTCAGTGATTACACGTAATACAACTATTGCTTTGCCTGTTGTTAGTAAATACACTGTAATTGATTTGTCCTTTACAGTTAATTCAACTTATACTGTAACATTCCCTGCTAATTTAATATGGAAATCTGCACCAACCAACTTTACTGATGGGGTTGAGATTGAAGTAATATTCACTTATAATAATTCAAAATGGTTTGCTGCTTGTATAGAATATGGAACTAATTAAGAAAAAATTTATATCAAATGATTCTTGACCTGTAATTGGTGAAGGAATCATTTTTAGAATTTTTGTATCATTTCATACACCAATTTCTTGTAAACTTCCTTTCTTTATAAGAAGCGGTGAAGTAATTACCGTTGATTGGGGTGAAGGAACTATTGAACAATATACTAACAGTGTATCAAATATCAGTAAATTTTTAAAATTCAACACTGATACTTATTTAGATGCGACAATTAAAACCAATATGAATGATATTGCTGTAAGTAGGCTAAATGTTGGTTTATCAGATGTTTATGAAGTAATAAATTGGGGTAATAAACCTATTGTAAGTGTACAGGATTCAGGATTTGGATTGTTTGAACAGGAAGAAAAACTTGTAACTATTGCCGAAGATACAAATAATGTATTGTTCACTGCAAATACTGATGCAAGATTTATGTTTAGCGGGTGCACGAACTTGGTAAGTGTTCCTAAATTAAATACTTCCAATTGTATTTATATGAATGATATGTTTGTAAATACATCCAATTTACAAGCGGTTTATGGTTTGGATTTATCTTCTGTTACTGATTTACAGCAAATAACAGGAACTTTATTCAGAGGTTATTTCCCAAAATTGAATAAGATATATTTAACAAATTTGGGTAAATCACCTGTAACCTATTTTGAATTTAAGGATTGTACAAAGTGGGATTTGGAAAGTATGTTATATACTGCTGAACATTCATTTGATTTAAAGGCAAATAATGTAGGTACAAAAACAATTCAACTATATATGATGGCAGGTAATGAAGATGCTGTTGATATTTGGAAAAATAAAGGATATACGGTTAAAGGGTATATGGGTTAATAATAAGGTGGTAAGGAATTGAAACTTACCACCTTTCTTTTTGCCTGTTTTTATCTTTTTAGAAAAAGAAATAAATGGCAACAAAGAAAGATATAAAACTTAGCTATACAAATATAAATTTAAACAGTCAAACCCCTACATTTCCCAATTTTAGAAAGTATAAGAATTGGATTAATTACGGTGATAATAATGATTTTCCACAAAGAATTATTAATCTTAATAACCAATCAGCCGTAAATAAAGCAATCTTGGATAACAAGGTTACTTATATATTGGGTGATGGTATTGATGATTCTGAATTTTACTTTGGAACACCAAACCAAACCGATACATGGGATTCATTTATTGAAAAAGTAACTAAGGATTATGTAACATTTGGTGGTTTCTGTTTTCAAGTTATAGTAAATGAAAATGGAACATCTTTTTCGTTATATCATACAGATTTTTCAAAAGTAAGATGTGGCGACTTCAACGAATATGGAATTATATTAAATTATTATATTTCAAATGATTGGTCTAAAACAGCAGGACGAACAGCACCCGTAGGTGTGAAAGCTTGGGGAACTGAACAGCCAACTAAGGGTGAAAGATACCTATACTACTATAAGGATTATACAGCAGGATTGGACTATTACCCAATTCCAAGTTATTACAGTGCTATTGATTATGTTGAAGCTGATGGACTTTTGGCTAAATTTTACCGTAACAGTATTAATAATGGGTTTACCCCTTCAACTATAATCACCATGCCCGCAAATCCAAGTGATGAAGAAAAAGAAGCATTTCAGGCAGATATGGAACGTAACTTCTGTGGGTCTGAAGGTGCAAATTCATTTATGGTTCTTTGGGGTGAATCACAAGAAATAAAACCTGTTGTTACTTCATTTTCTGCAAGTCAAAATGCTGATTTATATAATAATGTGAATGATGTAATATTTCAGAAAATTATATCTGCACACAGATTAACAAGCCCGACACTTGCAGGTATATCAGGTTCAGGTAATTTATCAGGGAATGCAAACGAAATTACTAATGCCTATATCTTATATAATTATACGGTTATCCAACAGTTAAGACGTAATATATTAGATTGTTTGAATCAGTTTGTAATAATGAACGGATATACAGGTAAATTGAAGATTAAAGAATTAGATGTAATTGAAAAGATTGCTGAAGCTGCTACACCTGAAACTGAATCAGAAGAAAATAATAATGAAACAAATATACAACCATAATGGCAAAGAACACAAACCAACCAATTGTATTGATAAATGAAGCACTGTTTAAATTGCATTCACCCGTAACTGATAACACTGTTATCACTGAATTCATTCCTTACTTGAGTATTGCACAAGAATTATATATTGAACCGATAATTGGAACTGCACTAAGTGAAGAACTGAAACATCAAATCAGCACCAATACCTTAACCCCTGAAAATGGTGATTTAATAGTTAAGATTGCACCTGTATTATCATTCTACACAGTGTATCAGGGATTACCCTTTAAATGGGCTACTGTATTAAACAAGGGTGTAACTGTGCGTGAATCGGAGAATTCCAAAGCTGTTGATATTAAGGATATAGCCCAATTAAGAAGTTGGCTGAAAAATGATGCAGAAATATTGGCAAGTCAGTTGATAGATTATTTATGCAGGTGCAGGTTAAGTTATCCGCTTTGGATGCCTTCAGATGAATGTGCCTGTAAAAGCACGTATTCAGAAGGTTCAGCAACCAAAAAGTTTGAATCAGGAATATTTTTCAAACATAAGAATAAAACTTGTAATACTTGTAAAAGATGATGGAAGTAACAATTGGAACTATATTAACTTATTTAATTGCAGGTTTATCTTCTGTTGTTGGTTGGATTGCTGCAAATAAATGGTTGTTTCCCTTTATTAAGGAATGGTGGGAAAAAAGAAAAGAAGATTCTAAGATTCAAGATGAAAGGGATTTGAATGTCAGAAAAGAATTGATTGAAATTGATAATTCAACTGATGATTTATACAAGCACCGTGTGGAATGGTGTTTAAGTCAGATAACCGTATTAGAAGGTAAGTTGGATTCCAAACAGAAAGAGATAAACGATTTTATGAAAGAATTGGATAATCTAAGGGGAATAATCGTAAATCTTCAAACCCAAATAATGAATAATAAACTTGAAATAAACAAGTTACAGGGTTATTGCTGCAAGAACTTGGAATGTAAGTTTAGAATAAAATGTGATTGAAAATGATGAAGAATTTAGTTGATAATTTTATAAACATATACAGACAATACGAAGGAAAGTATTGTGTTAATGATTATGTAATGATAATGGAACACTTGAAAGAAAAGAATATTCTATCTGAAGAATACGTTATTGAACCTTATAATCAGTATCAGATAGAATTAAATATAGATTTATTTGAATATTATTCAAGGAATGATTTGTTATAAAATTGGTAATGAAAAAGTGGTAAGTTTATACTCCAAGTTGTATATTTGCATAAATAGATGATTTATTTATACGAATTCTCTCACTTTTATGATTAATCAGATATTTATTTAATGTAAAGGAAAAGGGATTGCAAGCCCTTTGGAAGTGGTTTTTATTAGTTGTTTAACCACTTCCTTAATTTCCTTTTTTTAATCAAAACAACTTATTTAATAAGTGGAATCCATTCCACAACCTAAACAACTAATAAAATGGAAAATTCAAAAACAACTGCTGTTGAATCAACAGCAAAAATTTCTTATCAATTTACAGCCGTGCCAACCAATTTAATCTACTTGTTGGATTCAGACTGTTTCAAATTACTTACATTATTAATACAAGAACATTCTTATTGGAATAGTAAGAATAGGCTTGAAGATGATTATTTCTTTAAACCAATTGAAGAGATACAGAATATTTTATTTATGAAAAACGACCAAGATGTAAGATTGACTATTGAATCATTATATGTGAATGGTTTTATTGATGTAGTAATGTTAGGAAAGAAGCATCAATCAAATAAATTCAAAATCAATTGGAATAAGATTCAAGAATATGATAATATTTCAATCACTGATATAATCAAATTTCATTCACCAATTACCAAGATGAAAAGAGGTACAAAATGTACCTATACAAACAATACAGATTGTACTACAAAATGCACTACTAATTGTACTACTAATTGTACTACTAATTGGACTACAATTTGTAGTCCAAATTGTACCCCCACTTTAGATAATATAGACAAGTTAGATAATATAAATAATAAAGAAAATAATATATATAATAATACTATAATAGAAAATGAAAAAAACTTAGAAGTAGCATCTTCAGCAGAAGCAGATGTAAGCACATCTACTTCAACTGAAGAAAACAAAACAGTAGATGTTAATGCTGAACCTTTAAATAAAGAATTTTACACTAAGATTGTTGAAGAAATAAAGAATGGTTGTTCCAACGTTAGACTAAATGAACTATTAAGTAGGTACTTTCGTAAGTTATCAGACTTTGATAGAAAAGAATTGAAAGAGTATTACACTAATTATAATATGAGAAAAGCAAGTTAACACTAAGATATAACATAATTCCAACGTATAACACTGTTTTAAGGCTTTTCTTTAAACAATTTACACTAAAACAATAGATTATTCCAATTGGAATAAACAGGGCTGTAAAAGCCTTAAAATAAATAATTAAATATCAACAAAATGGATTATCAAGATAGATTAAAACTAATGAATGAATTAATGAAGGAATCGGAAACAGTTGTAACAACTGATTCCAATTCCGATATAACCAAAAGTAATAATAATACTGATTCCAATCCTGTTGAAAACGGTACTGAAGAGCACTTTGATGTTATGACTGAACAAGGTTATATAAACCAATTGAATAGGTTATATTCCAAAGGTACTATTGATAAAGAATATTATCTTGAACAGGTTAGGATATTGAAAAATAATTATCCAATCAGTTATGAATTAATAAAAGAAAAACTGTTATTGACTAATGAATAAGAACCTTGCAATTGCTGTTTTAAGCCTGTTGTTGGCTTTATCCTTAGTATTCCAATATCTTTATCATTCCAACCGAAACAGTGTTGAAAACAGTCTTAAAACCGATACTATAACCATTACCAAGATTGATACTGTAACTGTTATTAAACCTGTTATCCAATACAGGTATATAACCCAAGTGATTACTGACACCCTGTACAACACTGATTCAATCAAAGTACCTGTTAGAATCCCAATCGAAAGAACAACTTATCAAGATTCGACATACAGGGCTGTTATATCAGGCTATCGGGCAAGCCTTGACACAATCCAAGTGTATCCGATTCATACCTATACAACCATTACAATTACCAAGCAGAAACGATTTAATATAGGTGTTCAGGCAGGGGTTGGATATGGATGTTTCAATAAGAAGCCTGATGTATATTTGGGTTTTGGTGTATCTTACAGGCTGTACTAAGTGTTAAAACTTTAATTTTTAGTAGTGTCGGGCGAAAAGTGCCTATAAAGCCTATTGATATATTGTTTATTAAAATACATTAACTCAAATAAGATACACAAGGTTTCATATTTAACTAATCAGGTATTGCTAATTATATTAATTAACGTTTGCAATTTGGAAATATCAAATTAAAAACGTATATTTGCACCGTAATTGAGAAACAAAGATAACTTCCAATTCAATTACAACCAATCAAAATTAAGTTATATGATAAATATTAAGTGTATAGCCTGATGCGCACAGGCTGCACTTTTATATTCTTCAGCAATAAAAAAATATTGTTGAATCGTGTAACTTTTGAAAAGTTGGGAATATTTATTGTTAAACTAAAAAATAGAAAAAATGGAAAAGAAAAAATTAAGAAAAAACAGTAAAGAGGTAAAGTATGTTTATAACTACATTATTGAAGGATTAAAAGAAAAACAGCAAAGAGGTAATGGAAATACTTTCATATTCAGATTGGAACATCAACTCCATTATTTATGTGGTAACAAAAACTTTAAGTTTATGTGTTATCCAAATGATTATGGTATTGATTTAAAAGAATTTTGGCAAAAAATATTTGAATACGATACTGATAATTATAATATTATTGAATCGGCTGAACGGGGTTTCTTTAATAATTATCATTATAACATAACTTTAACTGATTTAATTCAAGATTTAATTTTAAAAAAATGAACATAATAATTAAGAGTGAAAAGATACAGGAATTAGAAGTTGCAGTTGATGAACACTATAATAAAGAAGTACTTCCAATTTATATAAAGAAGTATGGTACAGGAATCCTTCAAATAATGGATAGAGAAATTCAAGAAATGAAGCAGTATCTAATATATGAATATATAATGCAGTGCCTTAAAGAACAAGAACCCGAAGTTAATCCTGAATACCTGAATTGATATGAAATATATAAATAAGTCTGATATACAGGGTTTGATTGCAACCGAAGCAAGAGCCTTGCATCTTGCTTCCTCAATTGATAGCTTGGTTTGGATTAAACAGATTACAGGAATTGATGATACTAAGAAGGGTGGCTATTCCCTGATTGGAAATTTTGTTTCGGATAATAGATACGACACCAATACTATATATATCGCCAAGTTTGAACGGATTGAAAGTAAACAATACACCTTCAACCATTATGTTCTATTCCTACTGACTGAAGATTATGAAATAAGAATTAAGAAGGTGGTATTAAATGTGGTGACACATGGAAAAGATAGGGATAGAATTTGCAATTCAAAATTGAATTGGGCTGATGAATTAAAGGAAAATGTTGTAAATCTATTAAATAGCTTATAAATCAATATGTTAGTATCACACTTTAAAGTATATAATATTGATTTATGATTATATAACTAAATTCCAATAATCTATACATAACCCTCCGAAAATATACATTTTTTATACATAAAAGTGCTTGATTGTGAATTTTTATTCTGCTTAAAATGAATATTTATTTGTGTAAATTATTTATTTTTTATGGGTAAATAATTGATTATTAGTTTATTAATGGAAAATATTCGATTGAATATAGTGTACAAAAGAGTTAATCTCCAAAGTATTACCTTTGCCCTGCTTTTGTAATAATATTATTACAAAAGCTTTAAGATGCTGCAAATATAATAAAACGTTCCTAATTTTCCAAGCACAAAGTAAGTTAATGGCTGTATTTTAACATTTATATATTTTTAAATTGAAATCTTAGTTCTAAGTTTGCAACAGATTCAAACGATAACAGGTTTGTTTTCAGACGATTTAAGAACTAAAAAGAGTATTAATATAAAAAACATATAAAAATGAAAGTAACAATTGAAACAAGCGTAATTAAGACAATTTTAAGTGATTCAAGTGCAAGTGCACTAAGTGTATTAGTAGCCTTAAAGGAAACCTTATCTAAGATAAAGAAGGTGACTGATGAAATACCAACCTTGAAACAGGTAGCAAAAGCCTACGGAATTCAGGAACGCACAATCAAAAAGTTCCTTCCATATCTTATTAATAAAGGATTTTTGGAAGTTGAATTAATTCCTTCTGAATGGGTATCTGAAATGAAGGGTAAAATATCCAAAGAAGTGCAGAATGTAATTAATATTGTGACTGAAGCAGCCATTAATGCTGAAGAACCTGAATCGGTAAATGATGATGTTATTGTGAAAATTAAAGCGGTGAACAGTGTTACAATAATGAAGAAGGTGTATTACCTGTTGCCCTTCATAATTTCCAATTCATATTTGAATAATGAAATAGTTGGTAAACTTAATATTGATTGGTTATCCCGACCACTTGATAAGAACCGCTATAAAGACCAATTGAAATCTAATCGTGAATGGAAGAAGAAACAACAGGAAAAAATAACTGTACAGGCTAAAGAAGTTAATGATAATGCAATTGAAGTAGAAGCTATACCTGATTATACCGAAGTGCCTGAAGCAACAAAACAAAGGTTTAAAGGTAATAAACAGGATAGGATTTTCCAACAGAAAAAACAAAATTTCAACAGAAGATATACAGCATATTAATCAATAATTTAAATATTAAACAAGATGAAAGAATTAATGAACGGTGGCAACCAAGTATGTAACGTGAATGGTAATGTAGTAATCGGAAGATTTGATAACGGACAACCTTTGCAAGTATCAAGAAAATTTTTGGATTCAATTACAGATGAAGAATATTGTGTGTGGGATATAGATAAAACAAATTATAGTGTTGGGGATATTATTAAAAGTATTGAGTATTCAGGCTTTGGTGATAATAGTTTTTTATCAGGTGATTTTTATGGTGCAAAATATAAAATTGCAATTGAATTAGTTGGAAGAATGAATTTTACATATTCATTACCTGTTGAAGTTATGGGAAGAAATGAATTTATATATATAAAAGTAATTGATAATAATGATGGAACAGTAAGCATTACAAGTTTCATTAAAAAATAACTTTGATTTTTTGATTTAATTGTTAAACGATTTTAAAGCACTATTGCATGTGAATGTAGTAGTGCTTATTTTTTTTTTGAAAAAAACTTTCATTTTTCCTGCACTTTTGAAAAGTTCCCGATATTTATATATATATAAAGAAAAAAGATATGAAAGATAAAGAACAACAGTTTATTAATGCTTGGGAATCTTTTTTGAAAGATGTACCCGATACCAACACAAAGAAACAGGATAATAAAAATGATTTGACTTTTACCGAAGCCTGTTTAAGGCTAATTATAATGGCACTTATAGCCTTTATTGCTTGACTTTCAATAACCTAAATAATATATTATATGA
>ENA-ORLW01001572-ORLW01001572.1-human-gut-metagenome-genome-assembly--contig:-NODE-1572-length-24398-cov-4.507627_pt1 | contig 24398 bp, 29 predicted proteins | sample MGYA00243017_ERZ508829 | MGnify/ENA primary metagenome ERZ508829 (study PRJEB26277, sample SAMN04329776) | human gut metagenome | biome: human-associated habitat | host: Homo sapiens | place: USA...
AACAGCCTATGTAAATGGGAAAAAAATAACAGGGACTGCAACATCGGGGACATTAGTTTTAGCAACAACATCTACTTATAAAGGATCAAAATACGAAAATAAAAGTAATGCAGGTTACATTCAGTCAGGAGTACAGAGTTTTACATTGCCTGCAGGCTTAAGTACGGACAAAATAATTGTAAAATTAGATGTTATTAATACACAAGATGCCTCTTCTTATAGTAAACCAAAACCAATTCCAGTGCCTGTATTATCAAGTTATGATGCTTCAACAGGAGCCACACAGATAACCTGTTATGAACATTATTATAGCTATGGAGGAGATGCTAGAAGCTGGCCAACATATTCTATCTATTATATAAAATAAAATTAAAACAAGAAGAAGAGGCTTTCTATTTAGAAAAGATCTCTTCTTTTATTATGTATCTAATTCATTTCTTTTTGAATAGTGTTAAAACCAATACCACAAATTAAAAAAGTAACACCAAACATAAGGCTAGTTTTAAATAAAGAAATGCCAGTATAGTATAGAATAGGTATAGGAGAAGATGTCTCATAAGCAACCAATAGAAATATAGAAAATAAGCAAAGCAAAAAGGAAAATAAGAATCCTTTTTTGATTAGTAAGAGAATTTTTTTATCTAATGATTTCATTTCTTGAATAAATTGTTGTACTATTTTCATAAATATACCTCAACTTTCTGTATACTCTATATTTTTATATTAACATAATGCAAAAAGAAAAACAAAGGTAATTTTTGACAAAAAACGTGCATAAAAAAACCACTCTGTTTAGAGTGATTAAAAAATAAAAAACTGTGCACAATCTTTTATTTCTTATGCTTTTGCAGCATTTAATTTTTTGGCTAAATTAGATTTCTTTCTAGCAGCTGTGTTTTTTACGATAACACCTTTTGTACAAGCTTGATCTAGTTTTTTAGTAGCTTCAGAGAATAATGTTGTAGCTTCTTCTATATTTCCAGCTTCAATGGCTTGTTCAAATTTTTTAACAGCTGTTCTGTAACCTGATTTAATCATATTATTTCTTAATGTTTTCTTTTCAATAACATTAACACGTTTAATAGCTGATTTGATATTTGGCATGATTTTTGCACCTCCTTTAAGTTATTAAAATATAGCAAATAAAATTCTACCACAAAAAGCTTATTTTTGCAAGCTTTTCCAAAAAAATGATATTAAAAAAATAAAAAATTAGGTTTTTGTGAAAGGAAGATGGAAAAAATATGAAATATTATAAAAAAAGTAGGAAAAGATTTGAAAATTTTTAATAAACAAGGTATAATAGAAATATAATTACACAAAACAAAAGAGCAAATTGAAAGGAGCGATTTTTATGAACGTAAAAATAACAGGAAAAGAATTAAAGGCAACAGAAGCTATCAAAGATTATGTTGCAAAGAAATTAGAAAGATTAGAGAAATACTTTGGAGAAGAATTTGATGTGTTAGTAACTATCAAAACAGAAGGAAATGAACAAGTAGCAGAAATGCACGTTACGAGAGCAGAAGGAGAGTTATATAGAGCGGTAACAGCACATAAAGATCTATATGCTGCAATTGATAAAGATATAGATATTTTAGAAGGCCAAATAAGAAAAATGAAAACAAAAAAAGATAAACAAAACATGACAGAATCTATTCGTATGAAGGAAACAATGCAATCCATAGAGCCTAAGAATGATATAGAAAATGAAATTATTAAGACGATTTATTATGATATAAAACCAATGGCACCAGAAGATGCTAAATTAGAATTAGAAGAAAGACCACAAAATAAATTCTTAGTATTTATTAATATTGATACAGAGAAGGTAAATGTTATTTATCGTTTGAAAGATGGCAAGAATTTTGGATTAGTAGAACCAGAAGCGTAAATGATGAAAAAAGATAGGAGAACCCTATCTTTTTTTGATATGAAAGAAATTATTTCATTTGGTTTTCAGCTTGTTGGATTAATTTTCTTACCATATTACCACCGATTCTACCAGCGTCTCTTGATGATAAGTCACCATTATAACCTTCTTTTAAGTTAACACCAACTTCTGAAGCTACTTCATATTTGAATTTATTTAAAGCTTCTGTAGCTTCTGGAACTACTTTATAATTACTGTTGCTTGATGAGTTTGCCATATTTTTCACCTCCTATAGAACGTGTTTTATTTTATTTTTATCTTTGTGAAAAAGCAGTTTGTCTTTTCACATTATATATGTTATGCAGATATTAATTTTTTAAACTGGAAATTTTTGATAAATTTTGTTGAAATAAAAATTAAAGTATAATAGAATTATAAAATAATGATAAAAAAGTAAATATGGGAGAAAATATATGTATAAACTAATAGCAATAGATTTGGATGGAACATTATTAAATTCATATGGTCAAATATCTAATAAAAATAAAAATGCAATAAAAAAAGCAAAAGATAATGGGATTGAAGTTATAATAGCATCTGGTAGGCATATAACATCTGTTAAAAGTTTTGCGAAAGAAATAAACTCAGAAAATTATAGTATATGTGGTAATGGTGCTATTTTATATGATATGAAAAATGATAAAATTTTATACAATAAATTTATAGCAAAAGAAAAAATTTTAGAAATAATAGAAACATGTGAGCAAAACAGTATATATTATAATATTTATACAGAAACAGAAATACTAACAAGAACAATAGAATATAGTGCTTTGTTTTATAAACAGGAGAATGAAAAAATAAATAGCAAATATCAGACTAATATAAAACTAGTAGATGATGTATATAATTTTGTGAAGAATAATGATAGCAATAATTATATAAAAGTCACTATATATGATGATAATTTATCTATTTTTAATCGAATAATACAAAAATTAAGGCAGATAAATGATATAGATGTATTAGATGTGGGACATATGTCTAGAAAAATGATAAAAGTAAATAATGAGGATATAGAAATAAAATATTATTATACTGAAATTACTAAAAATGATGTAAATAAATGGAATGCAATTAAAGTCTTGATGAATAGGTTAAATATTTTAGAAAATGAAGTTGTAACAATAGGAGATAATGTAAACGACAAAGAAATGCTACAAAACTCAAGTCTTGGAATTGCAATGGGAAATAGTGCAGAATATGTCAAAGAATATGGAAATAAAGTTGTTGCAGATAATAATTCAGATGGTGTAGCAGAAGCAATAGAAGAGTATGTAATATCAACCAATAATTAAAAAAATTTTATAAAAGTAAAAACTTAATATCAAATAGTATTATAAAAGTATAATAAACTATAACATGTACATAATTATAAAAGAGAGGTGCATGTTATATGGATGATAAAGAAGTAAATAGATTAAAAAATGAAATAGGAGAGAGAGAAGATGCTACTAAATATGGCGAATTTGTCTCTTCTTATTTTGCTTGGTTGACACTTGCTAGACAAAAAGAAAGAGCAGAAGATATGGACAATATGACCAAAAAAAATAAACCATAAAAAAGCAAAAACGCAGGTGTGGAAAAAACCACACCTGCTAAAAGGCTTTACGTCTGTCAAAAAATCAGTTGTCACAGAATCTTGTAAACGCATTTTCAGGCTTCGTCCTCAAGTTCTGCTTCGATCTCAGCACGCTCCCTGAGGTGATTGGATAAAATCATCGTAATCATCATCTGCAAAGAGATCAATATCCTCAAAAGGAAATTCTTCGAGGTTTCTCTCGAATTCATCAGAGATATAACTGTCTACATAGAGTTCCATTTTAGTGGAATCATCTTCGAGAGAAGAAAGATATCTAGAGACTATTCCATCAATAGAAATTTCCTCTGGATCGATATTGTCGACATAATCGATGAGATTACCATCTTCGAAGAGCTTCAAAACCCACATGCCATCCTCCCACTTGGTGAGAAATAGTCCTGTAAAGTTTTTTGAGATAGAGATGGGATCAATAGACGTATAGTATTCCATAAAGAATACACATCCTTTCTAAGTATTCAGCAAAGCTGTTCTAAGATATTAACATAAAACAGAAAAAATGTCAATAAAGGTATTGACAAAGTAAGAAATATGAGTATAATATTATTGTAGGTCAAAGAAAGTCAAAGTCAAAAAACAAAGTTAAAGATAAATTTAATATAAAGAATAGTTCAAGAAATAAGAAAGAAAAGAGGCGAAATTTATGAGAATGTCAGATATGATAGAAGAATTTATAAAAGAATTATTTAATGAAGATGATGAATATATAGAGATACAAAGAAATGACCTAGCGGAACATTTTAATTGTGTACCATCACAAATAAACTATGTAATAGCAACTAGATTTAAGCCCTCTCAAGGATATTATGTAGAAAGTAAACGTGGCGGTGGTGGTCATATTAGAATAAAAAAAATAGATATGACAAGAAGCAATTATATTATGCATATTATTGCAAGTCTTGAGGATAAAATAACATCACAAGAAGTAGATATTTATATTAGTAACTTCTTATCATATAATATTATTTCAGAAAAAGAAGCAAAACTTCTAAAAGTAGCAACAAGTGATAATGTGCTTAATATACCACATGAATATAAGGACAGTTTAAGAGCAAACATCTTAAAAAATATGTTATTAAATCTTATCGAAGATTAAAAGGAGGAATTATTATGTTATGTCAAAATTGTGGGAATCATGAAGGAAATGTAAAATATACGCAAATAATTAATGGTGTAAAAAAAGAAATGATTCTTTGCGAAGAATGTGCGAAGGAAATGGGAATTAATGATATGGACTTTAATATGCCAATTAACTTTTCTAGTTTCTTAGGAGATTTACTAGAAGAATATAACGATTCATTTCTGCCAAGTTTTATAAAACCAAATACATTAAAGTGTAATAAATGTGGATTAACATATAATGAATTTGTAGAAAATGGAAAATTTGGATGTGAAAATTGTTATGAAACATTTAATGAAAAAATTAATCATTTAGTAAAAAATTTGCATGGATCAATGGTGCATACAGGAAGGAAGCCTAAATATATTAAAGAAAATAAAATCGATATAAATCCTAAAAAAGAAAGCAAAGAAGAAAGTAAAACTGATAAATTAAGCAAAGATCTAAAGAAAGCAATAAAAGAAGAAAGATATGAAGACGCTGCTAAAATAAGAGACGAAATTAAAAAATTAAATAAAGAATAAAAAGAATAATAAAAGGTGAAATTAAAATATAATAGGGAGGTTTAAAGTATATGAGTAATTGGTATTTACAAAATGGTAAAGAATCTGATGTAGTTCTTAGTACAAGAATAAGACTTGCAAGAAATATAAAAGAATTTGAATTTCCGAATAAATATAGTAAAGAGGAAGGTAAAAAAATATTAGAAAAAATAAAAGAAATAACTCCAAGTTTAGGATATGGACTAAAATTTATAAATTTGGACGATATTGACGATATTACTAAAATTAGTTTAATAGAAAAACACTTATTAAGTCCAGAATTTGCAATGTCCAAAAAAGAAAATAAAGCAATGTTAATTAATGATGATGAAAATATATGTATAATGCTTAATGAAGAAGATCATATACGTATGCAAGTATTCTCAGCAGGACTAGATTTAGAGAATTTATTAGACTTAAGTATAGAAATTGATGAAAAATTAGAAAATTTAGTAAACTATGCATATAGTGATCAATATGGATATTTAACATCTTGTCCAACTAATGTAGGAACAGCAATGAGAGCATCTGTAATGGTTCATTTGCCTGCACTTACAATAACAGGGAATATAGGCAAAGTATTACAAGCTGCAAATAATTTTGGAATGAATATAAGAGGAATATATGGAGAAGGTACAAAAAGCCAAGGGGATGTATATCAAATTTTTAATAATCAATCATTAGGAATTACAGAGCAAGAAATAATAAAAAATGTAAAGGCAATCACAGAAAAAGTAATAGAGCAAGAAAGACTTGCTAGAAAATATCTAGGCAAAAAAGTACTAGATTTAGAAAATCGTGTTTATAGAGCATATGGATTACTTGCATATTCAAGCAAATTATCATCTGAAGAATGTAGAGAACTTCTATCAGATGTAAAACTTGGTACAGATTTAGGAATTATTAAAGAATTAAATGATATGCAAGTTAATAAATTACAATTATATACTAAACCAGGCAATTTACAAAAATATTTTGGAAAACCATTAACAGGAGAAGAAAGAGATATAAGAAGAGCAGAAATGATAAAGAAAATTATAAAAGAAGAAAATGTTTAAATTAAGGAGGGATAAGTATGACATATAAATTTACAAATAGAGCTCAAAAAGCAATAGAACTTGCAAATGATGTTGCAAATGAACTTGGGCATAATTATATAGGAACAGAGCACCTTTTGTATGGACTTTCTAAAGAAGGCACAGGTGTTGCAAGTAAAGTTTTAGAAAATCAAAATATAACTCCAGAAAGTATATTAGAAGAAATAGAAGAATTAATAGGTAGAGCACAAGTTACAGAAGGAAGAGATATTACTATAGGATTTACACCTAGAACTAAAAGAGTTATAGAAAATGCATTTAGAGAAGCAAGAAAACTTGGTACAGAATATATAGGAACAGAACATTTACTAATAGGTATAATGCTAGAAGGAGATAGTATAGCTGTTCGTATTATGATGGATTTAAATGTAAATCCTCAAAAATTATATAACGAAATTGTAAAAGTAATAAACGAAGATGAAAGTTTTTCAGGAGAAAAACAGAATAATAAGAAAGGTTTTGGAAGTTATAATTCAACTAATACATTAAATCAATTTGGAACAGATTTAACAAAACAAGCAAGAGAAGGGAAGCTAGACCCTGTTATAGGAAGAGAAGACGAAATAGAAAGAGTAATTCAAATTCTATCTAGAAGAACTAAAAATAATCCTTGCCTAATTGGTGAACCAGGTGTAGGTAAAACAGCGGTAGTAGAGGGACTTGCTCAAAAAATTGTGGCAGAAGATGTTCCTGAAATGTTAAAAAATAAAAGAGTTGTAAGTATAGATATTTCTAGTATGGTAGCAGGTGCAAAATATCGTGGTGATTTTGAAGAAAGAATAAAAAAATCTTTAAACGAAGTAAAAAAAGTAGGAGATGTAATTTTATTTATAGACGAAATTCATACAATAGTAGGTGCAGGTTCTGCAGAAGGGGCTGTGGATGCTGCGAATATTTTAAAACCACTTTTAGCAAGAGGAGAAATTAAAGTTATAGGTGCAACTACATTAAACGAATATAGAAAATATATAGAAAAGGATGCGGCTTTAGAGAGAAGATTTAGCCCAGTTACTTTGCAAGAACCATCTAAAGAGGATACAATAAAAATTTTAGAAGGAATTCGTGATAAATATGAAGCACATCATAATGTTAAAATTACAGATGAAGCAATAGAAACAGCAGTTAATTTATCTGTAAGATATATTAACGATAGATATTTGCCAGATAAGGCAATAGATTTAATAGATGAGGCGTCTTCAAGAGTTAAGATGAGAACCTATACCAGACCAGAAAATTTAAAGGAATTGGAAGATAAAATTGCACAATATGAAAAAGAGAAAGATGAAGCAATAAGAGCTCAAGACTTTGAAAAAGCGGCAAGTTTAAGAGATAAAGAAAAAATGGCCAAAGAAAAATTAGAAAAAGATAAACAAAAATGGGAAAATAAAAATAATCGTAGTGTAACAACATTAACTACAGAAGATATTGCAGATGTTATTGCAAACTGGACTAAAATTCCTGTAAAAAAATTAACTCAGGATGAAAATGAAAAGCTGAAACACTTAGAAGATGCTTTGCATGAAAGAGTTATTGGTCAAAAAGAAGCGGTAGAAGCAGTTGCAAAAGCTATAAGAAGAGGAAGAGTAGGATTAAAAGATCCTAATAGACCAATTGGATCATTTCTATTCTTAGGCCCAACAGGTGTTGGTAAAACAGAATTATCAAAAGCACTAGCTGAAAGCTTGTTTGGAAATGAAGATGCTATGATAAGAGTTGACATGTCTGAGTATATGGAACCACATTCTGTATCTAAATTAATAGGTTCACCTCCAGGTTATGTAGGATTTGATGAAGGTGGACAATTAACAGAAAAAATAAGAAGAAAGCCATATTCAGTTATATTATTTGATGAAATTGAAAAAGCTCATCCAGATGTTATGAATATGTTACTTCAAATACTAGAAGATGGGAGATTAACTGATAGTCAAGGAAGAACAGTAAATTTTAAAAATACAGTTGTTATCATGACATCAAATGTAGGAGCAAGAATGATAACAGATAAAAAGACATTAGGATTTATGCAAAATGAAGGCGGTAAAGAAGCTAAGGAAAAAGAATATGAAAGTGTAAAAAAAGACGTTTTAGCAGAATTAAAAAAGGAATTTAGACCAGAATTTATAAATCGTATAGATGAAATTATAGTATTCCATAAATTAATAGATGAAGAAATTAAACAAATTATAGATATCATGCTAAAACAAGTTCAGAAGAGATTAGAAGAACAAAATATGATTGTAGAAATAGATGATTCTGTAAAAGAACTAATTGCTAAAAAAGGAATTGATACAAACTATGGAGCAAGACCATTAAGAAGAGCAATTCAAAGCAATTTAGAAGACAAAATAGCTGAAAGTATTTTAGATGGTATAGTAAAACCAGGGGAAGCCACAAAAGCTATTGTAAATAATGATAAGATTGAAATTATAAAAAAGTAGTAATATAAAGGTAGCTTGATAGGTTACCTTTATATTATTATATAGACATGCTTAATTAGCAGATAAAAAGTTAAATACTTATATTAATAGAAGATAATCAAAATAGATAGTTTTGATTATATGCCTGTAGTTATTATTTTCTATGGTAGAATGATTTTTGTAATAGTAATTAATAGTGATAGTTGTGATATGTAATAAACATATCTATATTTACCACACATGTGGAGTGCCTATCGGTGCTATGTCTAAAGAATTAGATAAAATAGTTGAATTTACTGCTTTTGAAGATTTTATTAGTTTTGATAGAGAAGGCAAAAAGAAGATTAAAAGAATAGAAAATCATAAAATTAAGGTAACGATAGAAGTTGATATGGTATGCGGAACAGTAAATTTATAAATATAAAATATATAAATGTTTAGGGATAAAACTTAATTGGAAGTGTTTGGAAAAGCACTTTCTTTTTTTACTTTTTTATGGTAAGATATTATAAAAATTATAGAAGTAAAATTATTTATAGAAAAAATATATAGTAAAAGAGGAAATTATGAAATTTATAAAAAATGAAGAAGAATTTTTGAATTTTTTCTCTAGCAGTTTATATAATAAAATTGTTAAAGAATCAACTATAAAGATAAATAGAAAATTAAATAAAATAGAATATAAAAATATAATTTTAAACTTATATAAAGAATTAAAAAATTATGAATATAAAATAGACATAATTGATGAAAAATTATTTACTTATAAAACTAATAATGTAGCACGAATAATACCTATATTATCTGTTAAAGATGAACTATTATATTATTTTGTATGTAAAATGCTTGAAGATGAAATAGCAGTTAATAGAACAGAAAATACATATGGAGGTTGGAGAATTGGAAATAAGATAAAAATAGAAGAAGATGCAGAAATAGAATATGTATATAAAAGTTATAATCCTACTCTATGGAATGAAAATTGGAAGGAATTTCAAAATATATTATTTAATCAAATTCAAAAATTAGATGATAATGATATAGTATTGAAGTTAGACATAGCTAATTTTTATGACAATATAAATTTAAGTTTGCTAGAAAAGAAATTGTTGGTAGCAGTACCTGCTGAAAAGTTAGAATTTATTAATATGCTTATGTATTTTTTAAGAAATTGGAATTTGAAAAATGATAGATATCATATAAAATCTGTTGGAATTCCACAAAATGAGTTTGGAGACCAGTCTAGACTATTAGCAAACTTTTATTTACAAAATTATGATAAAATAGTAAAACAAATTTGTGACATTTCGAATGCAGTATATATCAGATATGCAGATGATCAAATAATTATTTTAAGAGAAAATGAAAAGTGGAACAACATTATGTATGTGATTTCAAGGAAATTAAATACCTTAGGACTTAATTTAAATGCTAGCAAAGTAAAAAAATATAATAAAGAAACAATACAAGTTTTATATGGTATACCAATATTTAAATTAATTGATGAGCAAAAATATGATGAGGCTGCAAATAAGTTTTTCGAATTTTACAATAGGGAAGATGTTGATTTTAATTATACTAGTTCTCTTAAAAGATTTTTAAATATTGGTCTTGATAAATTTAATATGTCGAATCGAAACAGACTAAAATCAATAATTACAGAATATCAATTTGTTAGGGAAAGTAATGAATACTACATGAGAAAGATATTTAACAATTTATTAAAAGAAGAAAGAGGAGACTTTATAGATTTGATATATAAAATTTCAAAAGAAACTACTTATAATGCTTTTCATTATAATGCAATAAATTTTTTGAAAAGAATAAATGTAACAGATAATATAGATGAAATAATTTCTAGAATACAAGAGATAAAAACACTATAAATAGATTGATAAAAAGGTAATTATAAGATGTGATTTGTAGGAGAGTAGAACAATGAATTTAGAAATAATATTTTCAGAACAAAACTTGCATAATATATCAGCAATAATTGCTGATACTAACAGAGGATTAACAAAGAGTGAATTAGAGAGACATTTAAGAGAAAGTAAAATAGATTTATTAAGTGATGGAGCTTTTAGTAATGGAAGTTACTATAGAATTGGTCTTAGCAAAAAGGATTGGTTATATAATTGTTTAGCAAATGAGATTAATATAACTCATTCATTTAGTAAAATTGTAAAATTCATCGAAATCGTAATGAATCCAACCAATTTTACTAAGTTAGAGAAAAGAGAACAATATGAATTTTTTTTACAAGAAGTAAATAAAATATTGTTATTGTTGGGGTGTGAGATTAATTCATCTGGAAAATTAATTGAAAAGATTAAAGCAACCACTTTGGAAGAAGTAGATAGAAGAGTAAATTCATTGAAGAAAAAATTGTATGATAGAAATATACATAGTGAAGTAACGAAATATTGTATAAAAGATTATTTAAGAGAAGATTATTTTGATACCATTTTTGAAGCTACAAAAGGATTAGCAGAAAGAGTAAGAGAAATTTCAGGATTAAATTATGATGGCAATGAGTTATTTCAAAATGCGTTCGCTACTAAAAATCCATATATTGTTTTAAACATGTTAGCTACAGAATCTGATCGAAATGAATATAATGGGTTAAAAGAACTATTAATTTCATTATTTCATCTGGTTAGAAATCCAATGGCACATACACCAAAAATAAACTGGAAGCAAAATGAAAACGAAGCATTAGATATTTTAACAATAATTTCTTTTGCACATAAATACTTGGATAAATGTTATAAAAATCCAAGTAAAAATTGAAAAAAGGAGGTATTTTATGAGTGATAATCAAATATCAATACAACCAGAAGAATCATATAAAGTAATTAGAAATAGTGTGCTAACAGCACAATCAAAAGTATATACAGTAGTAAATTCAGCAATGGTACAAGCATATTGGGAAATAGGACAAGAAATACATAAAGCATGTGGCGAAAATGATAGAGCAGAATATGGTAAAAAGTTATTACAATATTTATCAGAACAATTAACTAAAGAATTTGGAAAAGGATTTACTGTCACAAATTTAAAATATATGAGACAATTTTATCGTGCTTTTCCAATTCGTCACACACTGTGTGACGAATTGAGTTGGTCGCATTACAGATTATTAATGAGAGTTGAAGATGAAAAAGCAAGAAAATTTTATACAGAAGAAAGTGTAAAATCAAAATGGAGTGTTAGGCAATTGGAAAAACAAATTGGTAGATTTTACTATGAAAGATTATTAGCAAGCCAAGATAAAGAAAGTGTAGCAAATGAAATTGGATTACCAGAAAAAGTAGAGCCTAAAAATATTATAAGAGATTCTTATGTATTAGAATTTTTAGGATTAGAGGGTAATACGAATTTCTATGAAAAAGATTTAGAACAAGCAATAATAGACCACTTACAAAAATTTTTATTAGAATTAGGAAGAGGGTTTTCATTTGTAGCAAGGCAACAAAAAATAACTTTTGATGGTAGACATTTCTTTATAGATTTAGTTTTTTACAATTATATATTGAAGTGTTTTGTAATAATTGATTTAAAATTAGGAGATTTAACACATCAAGATTTAGGACAAATGCAGATGTATGTAAATTACTATACAAGAGAGATGATGAATGAAGGGGATAATCCACCAATAGGAATTGTATTATGTGCAGATAAAAGCGACCAAGTTGTAAAATATACTTTACCAGAAGATAATAATCAAATATTTGCTTCAAAATATAAACTATATTTACCAACAGAAGAAGAATTTAAGAAAGAATTAAACTTAGAAAATTATGTTAAAAAAGATAAAGAAGAGGAAATAGAAAATGAGAATAGGAATTGATATAGATAATTGTATATCTAATTTTGATGATACATTATTAAAAGAATATTTAAAACATGATAAGGAGTTAAGAAATACAGGAATTATAAATAAAAATCCAGAATATTTAAGAAAAGGAATGTTTGATTGGACAGAGGAAGAAGAAAAGAACTTTTATAATCAAAATATTGAGAATTTTGCAAGAAAGCTAAAACCAATAGAGGATTCATCTTATTACATTAAAAAATTAAAAGAAGATGGACATGAAATATATATTATAACTGGAAGAAATAATGGAGAATATACAAATCCAAAGGAATTAACAACACAATGGCTAGATAAATATAATATTGTCTATGATAAACTAATATTTACAAATGCTTATGACAAACATGCAAAAACAGAAGTATGTATAGAAAATAATATCGATTTAATGATTGAAGATAGCACAAGAATAAGCTTAGATTTAATAAACAATGGTATTAAAGTTTATACTATGAATACAAGATATAACCAAAAAGAACAAACATTGGACAGAGTTTCAAAATGGAAAGAAATATATGAAAGAATATCTAAAATGAACAAAAAAGAGAATAATCAAAAAGTAAATGTTATTTTAGATACAGATATATATAATGAATGTGATGACCAATTTGCTATTTCTTATTTATTAAAATCACAAGACAAATTCAATATTGAAGCTATTACAGTAGCACCATATCATCATGATAATAATATATCAATAGAAGAAGGAACTGACAAAAGTTATAACGAAATTATAAAAATATGCAATTGGTTACATTTTGACTGGACTAACAAAATATTTAAAGGTTCAACAGACTATGTAATAAGCGACTATAATGAAGAAAATGATGCAGTAAATAAAATTATTGAAATTGCAAATAAAAATGATAAAACTTATATTTTAGCAATAGGAGCAATAACAAATCTAGCTATTGCCATAAATAAAGAGCCTAAAATAATAGATAAGATTGAAATTATTTGGCTTGGAGGACATAGCTTTTTAAGTAAAGATAATAAAGAGTTTAATTTTAAACAAGATGTACAAGCTGTAAGAACTGTTTTTGAGTCAAAAGTAAAATTAACTATTATACCTTGTAAAAATGTAGCATCTAATTTAAGAACTTCAATATATGAATTAGAGCATTTCTTAAAAGGCAAAAGTGAATTATGTGATTACTTATGCCAAAGATTTTATAATGATGGTGTACATGGTATTCAGGAAAGAAGAGTTATTTGGGATATTAGCGTTATAGCATATATGAATAATAAAGAATGGTTTGATACAGAAGAAGTTAGTTGCCCAAATATCAATGATGATACATCTTACGAACTAACAACCAATAATCATAAAATAACAATAGTTAATTATTTGAATGTTGATAAAATATATAAAGATTTATTTAAGAAATTAGGAGATGAAAATGAGATTAGATAATATAAATTTAAATAATATTAAAATTGTTATCTTTGATTTTGATGATACATTAGCAATTCATAAGGATAAAGATTTCACAAAACATCGTAGTGAAAGTGAAGAAAGTTTTTCAAATTGGTATTATAATGCATACAAGAATCCAAACATTTTTTATGAAGAAATAGAGCCTTGCACAAAATCAGAGATATTATACGAATTTATTAATAATTTAAGAAATAAGAAAATTAAAATGTATTGTTTATCTGGAATGAAATTTTCATTTCATTTAAAAGCAAAGCAAACTTTTATAGATAAATATTATGGTAATGATATTGAAGTTATATCAACAACATCACAAGAATTAAAACTAAAAGGTGTAAAGATTATTGGAAAGATTAATAATTGTGAATTAGATGAAATATTGTTTATAGATGATAACCCAGATGTTGTTACTCTATTGGAGAAAAATGGAGTAAAATCATTACTTGTAAATAATATAGAATGGTAGGGAAAAGATATGAAATTAACAGTAGAACAAGCATTACAAATGCTAGAAAGTTTTAGAGGGACAACTCAAAGTGATAGATGGATAGACCATTGTATTTGTGTAGGAGATACAGCTGGGAAAATTGCTAAAGCTTTAACTGAAAAAGGCTATAATGTAGATATTGATAAAACAATAACTCTTGGATATTTACACGATATAGGTAAATATAATGGAGAATCTCATGGACATGAAATAAGTGGATACAACTATTTAAAAGATAAAGGATATGATGAAGAATATTGCAATATATGTATAACACATTCATATTTGAATAATGATATTATTTGTACAGCTGGAGGAGTTCCAAATCCAGAAGATAAACCTTCTATAGCAGAGTTTGTAAAAAACCATAAATACACAATAGAAGAAAAATTAATAAACTTATGTGATTTAATGTGTCCACAAGGAGGAAAAGTATTTACAATAGATAAAAGGTTAATTGATATTATGATTAGAAGAGGGGCTTATTCAAATACACAATATCATATTAAAGAAACATATAAATTGAAGGAATATTTTGATGGTTTATTAGGATATAATTTATATGACTTATTCCCAGAAATAAAAGAAAATCTATAACAAATTAGATAAATAATAAAATCCTCTATGCAATTTTAATGTACTTTATAAAAACAAGTCAAGGTTAAAATGAATGTGCTATCGCACAACCTTGACTTGTTTTTATAAGCACATTATTTTTCAATTAAGAGGATTTAAGGATAAGTATATTTAATTAAGTAGACATAAGTGAATTTTAATATAGAAAACCTCATTGGAAACGAGGGCAGGATAGCGTGCGTTGCGCAACGCCTATACACATTGAAGGACAAGCCTTCAAGAGTTAATAAAGAAACAAAAATTTTAAGCAAATATGATGCAAAAATTCACTCGGTGAACTGGTCCAAACCCGCTATTCTTCGTTGAAAATTAAAAATGGTAAACTAAAAACTTAAAAAAAATTCACCGAGTGTACTAAGTTCTAATAAAAAATTTTAATTTAGTTCACCAAGTGTACTTGATTTTTAGATAAAAGTTCACTAAGTGAATGTGAAAAAAGTAAAAAATTTCAAGTACACTAAGTGTACTGATATGTTATTATTCCAGTTCACTGAGTGTACTTTTTAATGGAGGAACTTTAAAATCCTTAAAGTAATAATCATTTAATTCTTCTTCTAAAAAATCAATTAGTTTTATACTTTCAGATATATATGTTTTAATTTTTTTATCATTCAACATAATTTCTTCATTTTCTTTAGCAAGTTTTCCTAATAATTGTATAGCTTTTTTATCATATTTTCCATTTCTATGGACAATACAATCTCGTTCAACTTTTAAACACAATATTTTAGAATAATCATATTTTTTATCAGAACAATATTTATTTAACAGGAATTTTGTTTTCTCAATAACTCCAGAGAAATTTTTCTCATATTTAAGAGCATTGTCAATAAAGTATTCTCTCATATCAGTATGATTTTCTATTTTTTCTATATCTGTTATATTTGTTCTTATATTAATGTTTTCTACAATACCATTATAATACATAGCAATTGCCTTGATAAAACCAGATAGGCATTCATCTAAAATAGTACATAAGTGTGTAAGTACCATTTTATAATGAATATTATTAAAATTAATTCTCATATTTGCAAATGTTTTTGCTTGCATAAATGAGAATTCATTTAGTCTCAATCCTTTTGTTATCTCTTTAAATTTAGGATATTGTTTTTTGGCAATTTTATAGTCGTATATATTATATATATCACTAATTTCTTTTTTAGTTAAATTATGAATCATTCTTTCTAAGAGCTCTTTTTCATTTTTATTTAAAATATCAATGGGAAGAATATTATTAGATTTTATAATAGAACTTGAATATATGGCGAGTGTCTCTATTTCATTTTTAAATTTTCCATGTATTTCTTGTAAATCTAAATCTAATCCCCAATCATAAAAGTCTCTTCCTTCAAAATATTTTCCTTCATAACCATTCCACATAATCAAATCTCCTTAAATTATAATATATATATAAGTATAGCATAATTTAGTAAAAATAGAAAAGAGGGAATAAAAAGGGAATTGACTATATAAAACTACGATAATATAATGATAGTATGAAAAAGTAAAGAGTTAGGAAGATTAACAAAAAAATCTTTCTGGCTCTTTTTCTTTTTCAAATTTAAAGAAAAGGAGCAATTTCATGCTACATAATTATAAAATAGAAGTAGATAACTCTAAACAACTAAAAGATAATAATATGCTAGACTGTAGCATGGAATTATTGCTTTTAAATAATTTGTTTAGAGAAAACTTAATACTAGATTCAGAATATATTGAAATAAAAAGAAAAATCTTAAAAGATTATAAACTTTTGTAAGAACAATTTACTTTTTATCTAAAAAATGATATAAAATTATTAAGTTTTATCTCTAGGCGGAACGGAGGAAAGATGGAAATTCAAGTCATAGAGAAAACAAACGGAAGAATTAACAGAGTAACAGGTACAACAATCAAAGAAAGGTTAAGAGTATGTGCATATTGTAGAGTAAGCACAGGCAATGAAGAACAATTAAATAGTTACCAATCACAATTAAAGTATTATGATGAAAAAATCAATAGCAAATCTGAATGGCAATTTGCAGGAATATATGCAGATGAAGCAATAAGTGGAACACTAGATTTTAAAAGAACAGATTTTATGAGAATGATAACAGATGGAATGTCTGGAAAATTTGATATGATTTTAACAAAATCAATATCAAGATTTGCTAGAAACACATTAGATACTTTAAAATATGTAAGAACGCTAAAAGAAAAGAATATTGCAGTTTTATTTGAAGAAGAAAACCTAAATACTTTATCAGGAACAGGAGAAATGTTACTAACAGTATTAAGTGCTATGGCACAACAAGAAAGCGAAAACATATCTTCACATGTGTTGCTTGGACTGAAAATGAAAAAAGACAGAGGAGAATTAATCGGTTACAATGGTTGTTATGGATATAACTATGATTTAATAACAAAACAAATAACCATAAATGAAGAACAAGCAGAAATAATAAAATATATATTTGAAAGATATGTAGAAGGAATAGGCTCTAGTACCATAGCAAAGGAGTTGACCTCAAAAGGAATTAAATCTCCGAAAGGCAATGATAATTGGAACGAATCAACAATAAGAGGCATATTAAAAAATGAAAAATATATTGGAGATGTGCTAATGGGAAAAACATTTACAATAGATCCAATATCACATAAAAGATTAAGTAATCTAGGAGAAGCAGAAAAGCACTATATAAAAGAACATCATGAGCCAATTATTAGCAAAGAATTATTTGATAGAATACAAGAAATAAGAATAAAGCGAGCAGGAACAAGAGAAACAGGAAGAAGAAATAACAACTATAGCAAAAAATATGCTTTTAGTAGTAAACTATATTGTGGATTTTGTGGTAGTCTTTTAACAAGAAGAAACTGGAACTCAAAAAGGAAATATCAAAAAGCAGTATGGCAATGTATCAAACGAGCAAAACATGGAAAAGAAGAATGCCCATATTGTAAAGCAATACCAGAAGAAATAATAGAAGATTGCTTTGTACAAGGATATAGAATACTCTGTAATAATAACAAAAAAGTAGTAGAGGATTTTTTAGAAAAGATAGAAAATATCTTAAAAGAAAATACTACAGAAACAATGGTAAGCAAATTAGAAAATAACAAAGAGAAAATAAACAAAAAACTTAATAATCTATTAGAACTAAATTTAGAAGGTAGAATTAATAAAGAACAATATACTCTAAAATTTGATGACTTAAATACAGAACTGTTAAAAGTAGAACAGAAAATAGAAAGTTTACTGAAAGACACAAACAGAAACGAAAGCATTAAACACAGATTAAACAAGTTTAAAAGTTTATTTAAAGATATGGAAATAATGAAAAACTTTGATAAAGATGTTTTTGAATATTTAATCGACAAAGTAATAATTGGAGAGCAATTAGAAGATGGAGGAATAAATCCATATACAATAAGATTTATTTGTGAGAATGGAACAGAAATAAATTGTAAAGACAATTTTACTGCTACAAGCGATAAACAACATTCAAAAAACATTGCAACCAGAGATGACCAACACACGTGGAGTGCGTGGCAGTGCTACAACTAAAACAAGACAGGTAATACTTGATTTTAATATGCTTTCAGAGATTATAACTTTTGAGAAAAAAGGAAGATATGGAAGAGAAAAACATCAAAATTTAGATGTAAAAGTTAAAGTGGTTGCAGAAGTGGTAAGTGGAAACACATAAATGAAATTTTTGAAAATTGATAGAAGTGTTTGAAATACTAGAAAAATTGAAATTGTATCTATGGTAAGCGGGACATATATATGTTGTGTTGGATTGTAGATATGTGAATTTATTAGTTATTTCAATGATTAGAAAGAATTTATGAAATAAGTAATAGAGAATCTTTATAAATTTAAGTGTCGGTAGATATGTGCTGATGCTTATTTTTTATCTTATACATTTGCAAAGTAAGTTTAATCTACAATAGAAACAATATCAAGAGTAAATAAACTCGTTATCACTCGCTCTTGACATTATTTCTATTGTAGATTTTATGGCAATTAAGCAAATGTAAGGATAAATATGTTTGGAAATATTTCCAAATGTCTATGAAAAATTGTAAATTTGTGATATAAATATTATTAGTGAGGTGCAAAGATTATGAAGATTGTAAAGAAAAATAATGCTAAAGATATAAGAAATAGTGATACAAGTAAAATACTAGAATATTCAATAGATTTAAATGATAAAGATATTGATTTTTGTATTAATACAATTAGTGGTAGGTATCCAGAAAAAGGATATTGTACCAATGAAAAGTGTAAAGAGATATGTTTTGTATTAGAAGGAAAGGGAACGTTAAACAAAAAAGATGAAAGTATAAATTTTGGGGAAGGGGATATAATTCTAATAGATAAAGAAGAAATCTACTATTGGGACGGAAATTGCGAAATAATTATGATATGTACTCCAGCATGGTATAAAGAACAATGTAGATTCTTAGAAAATTAATAAAAAATATATAAAGGAGAATTTTTATGGATGTTAAAGAAGCTATTCCAAAAAGCATAGCAACGATTATGAAAGATACATATGTTTATGTAAAAACTGATATTTTGGAGAAACCGGATATTCATTTTATGGTATCAAAAGATAAAGATGAAATAACTGTAGTAACTAAAAAAGAAAATTTAAAGAAATTAAATGTATTAGAGGTAGTTGGAGATTATAAACTAATAGAATTTAAACCAGCTGTGCCATTTCAAACTGTAGGTTTTCTAGCAAAAATTGCTGAAACAATTGCAAACGAAGGAATGAATATATTAATTGTTTCTACTTTTTCAAAAGATTATATTATGATAAAAGAAGAATTATGCGAAAAAGGTATTTTAGCCTTAAAAAATGTTGGGTTTCCAATAGAATATGAAAAATAGGGAGGAAAAGTATATGGAAGAAACATTCAAATTTTTAAAAGAAAATACACAAGTCAATTATTTAAGTACAATAGATGGAGATAAGCCAAGTTGTAGACCATTTGGAGATCCCGTTTTATTTGATAATAAAATATATGTAATAACAAATAAACAAAAAAATGTATCTAAGCAAATTGCTAAGAATAATAATGTTTGTATTGTAGCTTATGACAATGAAAATTGGATAAGAATAAACTGTAGGTTAATAGATGACAGCAATAATATAAAAGTAAAAAAAGCAATTATAAACGAATTTGAATGGGCAGAAGAAGCAGGTTATACATTAGACAATTCGGATTTTCAAGTCTTATATATTTCAGATGCTAATTCTACAATTTATGATGAAGATGGAAATGCCCTTGAGACATATAACTTTTAGGAGGAAGAAATATGGAAAATTATTTTATTATACATGGCTCATTTAGTAGCCCATATTCAAATTGGATAGGATGGTTACATAATTTTATAGAAGATGATGGAAAACAGGTTTATGTACCAGATTTTCCAATAGGAGTAGGATATCAAAATTACGAGAATTGGAGCAAATTATTGAAAAATTACTTAGATTTAGGATTAATAAACGAAAACACAACAATAATAGGGCATAGTATTGCACCAGTATTTATATCCAAATTTTTAGTTGAAAATAAAGTAAAAGTTAAAAAATTAATATTTGTATGTGGATTTAACAATTATTTAGGAATAAATGAAGAATATGACACAGTAAATAGAACAATGTATTTTGATAACTTAGAAGATATAAAGCAATATGCAAATGAAATAATTTGTTTCTATTCAGATAATGATCCATATGTAAAATATGAAGTAGAAAAAGAATTTGCAGATAAAATTGCAACAGAACAAATTTTAATACCAAATGCAGGACATATCAATAGTGAAAGTGGATATGATACATTTGAGGACATAGTAAGCTATTTATAATTCAGTAAAAGATAACCGTGTTTAATTAGGATACGGTTAAAAAATATAAAGCCTTCTCTTTTGTAGAAGGCTTTTAAGCATCTTTATAAAAGATGAAACAAACTCCACACTTCATAAGTGTGCAACACTAAATGTAAAACTATTATAATATAATTTATCTATAGTATCAATAAAATTTTACAAATTTTTCTAAAAAGATTGAATATTATAAAGAAACATGATACAATACAAATGTTCGCAAGAATATTATGGGAATGATAGGAGAATGACATGGAATATTTCATAGCAGATACACACTTTAATCATGAAAATATAAATTAAATATTGTAATAGACCATTTCAAAATTCAAAAGAAATGAATGAGTATATAATAAATAAATGGAACTCTGTTGTTATAAAAGATGATATTGTTTATCATTTAGGAGATGTTGGATTTGGCAGTATAGATGAATTGAAAGAATTAGTTGGCAGATTAAATGGTACAAAAATTTTAATAAGAGGGAATCACGATTATAAAAGAGGATTAAATGGTTGGAAAGAAGTTGGATTTACAGAAGTATATAAAAAGAGATTAATTTTAGAAAATCTAATTTTAACACATGAACCAATTGAAGTAGGAGAGAATTATATTAATGTTTTTGGACATATACATGATAAGCCATTAGATGAAAGATTTGATAAAAGCAATCATATATGTGTATCTTGCGATGTAATTGATTATACACCAGTATTACTAAAAAAGGAGTGAAAAAATATGGATCAATTAAAAGAAAGTAAATTTTTATTATATGAAACAGAAGATGGTAAAATAAATGTAGATGTAATTTTAAAAGACGAGACAATTTGGTTATCTCAAAAGAGCATAGCAGAATTATTTGGAAAAGACTTAAAAACTATAAATAGGCATTTAATAAATATTTATGAAGAAGAGGAGTTAACTAAAGATTCAACTATCTCATTTTTTGAGATAGTTCAAAAAGAAGGGAATAGAAAGGTAAAAAGAAATATAGAATTTTACAATTTAGATGCGATAATAGCAGTAGGATATAGAGTGAATTCTAAAAAAGCAACACAATTTAGAATTTGGGCTACAAAAGTTCTAAAAGAATATATGATTAAAGGATTTGCAATTGATAAAGAAAGATTAGAAAATGGACCTAAATTTGGAAAAGACTATTTTAATGAATTATTAGAAATTATCAGAGAAATAAGAACAAGCGAAAGAAGAGCATATCAAAAAATAACTGATATTTTTGAAAATTGTAGTAGTGACTATTCAAAAAATAGTGAAGAAGCATACACTTTCTTTAAAATAGTACAAAATAAGCTACATTTTGCTATAACTGGTAAAACAGCAGCAGAATTAATAATGGAAAGAGTAGATAGCAGTAAACCTCATATGGGATTAACAACATGGAAAAAATCACCAGATGGAAAAATATTAAAATCAGATGTTACAATTGCTAAAAATTATCTAAATCAAGATGAAATGAAAAAACTAGAAAGGTTAACAAATTTGTTTTTAGATTACGCAGAAGATATGGCATTAGAAGAACAGGTAATGACAATGAAAGATTGGATAAATGCAACAGATGATTTATTAAAATTGCGTAAAAAGAAAATATTACAGGATAGCGGAAAAGTATCACATGATATGGCAGTAGAGAAGGCTGAAAAAGAATATGAGGTATTTAGGGTAAAACAGGATCAAGAATATATCTCAAGTATGGATACATTGTATGAAAAATATTTAACTGGTAAGAAAAACTAATAAAAATAGAAGATAAAAGGAGGAGAATAGGGGAAATGGATAATAAAAGATATTTATATCATTATACGAGTATAGAAACATTATTATTAATATTAAAAAATAAAACATTATGTTTTAATAGTCTTATAAATGTTGATGATTTAGAAGAATCTGAGACGGAGGATATAAAAAAATTAGGAAGATTTTGTTATGTTAGTTGTTGGACAGACAGTGATGAAGAGCTAATACCTTTATGGAATATGTATACACCTAATATGCAAGGAATTAGAATAAAATTAGAAGAATATCCATTTGTAAAATACAATTATAAGAAAAATGAATATAATTTTACAGAAGATAATTGGTCTTTTATTGATTATAAAGAATTAGAAAAAGATGATAAAGCTAGTATTGTACCACAATGTCCTATTATGGAAAAAGTAATATACACTGATGATGAGAGATTATTATTTCCAAAAGTTAAGAGAATAACAAATGATATAAAGAAAGATGTAGATGGAAAAATTAAATCTACACAAAGTATAAGTTATAACATGAAAGAAATTGGAAGATATAAAAGAAAAAATTGGAGTTTTCAAAATGAAGTTAGATACATAATTCCGATGGCTCCATGGTCAATGAGAGAGTTAGAATTATGTGGAAAATATGAAAAATTTGAAGATTGTGTTTTGGCACAGAGAAGGTTGACTGAAAGATTGGAATATGAGAATTTAAAGGCTCCATATGATAGATATTTTTTAAAATTAGATGAAGAAGCATTAAATAATATTGAAATACTTTTAGGACCTAAAGTAACAGAAACACAAGTAGAGATTGTAGATATGATAGCAAAAAAATATTGTCCTACAGCTAGAGTATCAAAAAGTAGTCTCAAAATAAGATAACACTGAAGGCAGGATAGCGTGTATCACGCAACGCATATACACATTGAAGGATAAGCCTTCAAGAGTTAATAAAGAAACAAAAATTTTATGCAGATCTGATGCAAAAATTCACCGAGTGAATGGACAAAAAACGCCTTTTAGAGTGCAAAAGTTCACTAAATGAACGAAAAATAAGTGATTTTTAAGAAAAAGTTCACCAAGTGGTGCGACCGTGAAGGTTGTATAGTTTAAAGGGTGGAAATCCCTTCTGTTAAAGTCCTAGCCAGACAAACAGTAGCGAGTCTTGGGTTTGCTGTAGTAATACAACAGACTAAGCGTAGACAGTTAGGTATTAGGGTTAGTATTGAGCCTCGTTATGAACTTAAAATCAGAGAGTTGATAGATTCACTCGACTAGAAAACAATATAAGTTTATGCGTAAAAAGGCGAGTATAAACTTATCTCTGCGGGGTCGAAGACCTAATCATGATACACAATGACTATACGATGAACGTCGAGAGCCAATAGTTTCCTTAAAATGAGGTATGGGTAACAATCTAACAAGAGGAACCAAAAGAACTATTGGCAGTCATATAAGTCCATAGTATTGAAGATACCAAGAATAATAAGCTTGGAGGAGAAAAGGGACTTACATAATACAGCTCTTGATAAGGACACATTAACTACACACAGAGGTAGAAGAAAGGAACAGAAAATGAAACAGCAAAACATAATGGAAACAAAATTAGCAAGAATAACACAAA
>ENA-ORLW01001573-ORLW01001573.1-human-gut-metagenome-genome-assembly--contig:-NODE-1573-length-24368-cov-21.125108_pt1 | contig 24368 bp, 23 predicted proteins | sample MGYA00243017_ERZ508829 | MGnify/ENA primary metagenome ERZ508829 (study PRJEB26277, sample SAMN04329776) | human gut metagenome | biome: human-associated habitat | host: Homo sapiens | place: USA...
AATAAAGGGCGGGTCTGCGGATTGTTGACGAGCTTTTGGGAGGCAACCCATTCGCCCGCATGGACCACGCCAACGGCTTCGTCCTTGCGTCCGGGTGGGGTGAAACCGCCCTCGCTGTAGCCCTGCGCCTCCGATGCTTGCTGCTGCTTCTTGATAGCCGCAATCTGAATGGCACCCGCAGCCACGGCCATAGCCGCCGCAATTGGAGCGAGGATGTAGCCGACTACGGGGATAGCGGCAGCAGAGCCGTAGGCACTCAGGGCGTTGGTGGCAGTCTGCGCCACGGCCTGTATTACCTGCATCGCGAACATTTTGCGGTTGGCTTCATTCTTCGCCTTGGCAATCTCCTTCTCCTTTTTCTTCTCCAACTGCTTCACCTTGTAGGTATTGCCCTCGGCGCGGCTTATCTCCGCATCATATCGCTTGTTGATAGCTGCGGTTTGGATTTCAAGCTCGGCTTGAATCATAGTCGATAAGCCGGAGAAGATTGAAGACATGCCCGAAGTGAGCGTCGAGAGAGCGCCGGTCACAGCCTTGCCGCCGTCAGAGTTGAGCCATTCAACGGAGGACGCAATGCCCTTTTCCATAGCATTGCGAGTGTCCTCCTCGGCAAGCAGACCATACTTCTTCTGCAAAGCGAGTTTCGCTTGCTGATAGGCCTCCTCGATTCGAAGGCGCTCAGCGGCATTGTTGCCCGCAGCTTGCAGTTCGCGAGCATAGACGGTATTCAGAGCGGAAAGAGCACTGTCATACTGGGCTTGGCGCTCCTGCGGATTGTCGCCGAAAAACTCCTTTTTCACGGCGGCATAAGTCTGTTCGAGCTTCTGCTGCTGTTGGTGGAAGCGCTCAGTGCGCTGCACCCTCAGTTCGAGCAAGCGAGCCTCAGCCTCGGCGCGCTCCTTGCTCCCCTCCTTGGTGATGTTGACAAGCGTTTGCTGATGAGCCACCTCGGCCTCCTCCACTTTGAGGTCATAGGTCTCCTTGGAGATCTGACCGTCAATGTAGAACTGCTTCAACTCAGCGATGCGCTCGTTGTAAGAAGCAGTCTCGGCCTCGATAGACTGCGCGGTGAAGTGCTCCTGCTGCTTCCGAGCCGCCTCATGGTAATTGGCGGTGATAGTGAGCCTTTCGGTCTCCGAAAGGTCAGTGTGCAAAAGCTGCATGGCATAGAACTGCACCGCAATCCTATCCATCTCCTTAGTGTACTCCACATAGTCCTTGACGTTTGTGGCATAGTCGATGCGGGCCTGCGCTTCGGCACGTTCGCGCCAATCCTTTTCGGCGGCGAAACGGTCAACGGCAGGAGGTGGAGTGTCTCCGGGAGGCGGAGTGTAGTCGCTACCGCCACCTCCGCCACCACCGCTTTCAGCCTCGGGCGTCTGCGAGCCACCGCGATAAGCCTTTTCAGCCGAGTATTGGTTGAAAAGCTGCTGCGCCTCCGCAGCCGACACCTCCACATACTCGAAAGTGCCGGCCAAAGCGTCGGCCACTTTCATCACCATGCCGCCGGTGCTCTTGGCTTGCTCGGCATATTGGAGAGCCACGTCGAGCCAATTGTCCTCGAGGTCACGCAGCGGACGGTTCTGACGCGCAGTGATGTCGATTTGGTTCTGCGCACGGTCGCGCATCTCCGTCACCCCATACATACGCATGACGATGGCGCCGGGGTCGTCGCGCAACTCAGTGCCGACAAGCCCTCCTGTAAGGAGGTCAAGCGCCCCCGACACATTGTAGCCCAACTTCGCGCCCCAACCGCTCTTGCCGTCAACCGACTGACGGCCCGCGACACCGAGAGCGTTGATGCGGTTGATAACCTTATCGTCGATAGGCACACCCATCTGCATAGCCGAAACGACAGCAGCTTGTATCTCAGCGGCCTCTCCAATCTCAACGCCGTAGTCGCGCAGGGTCTGAAAGAGCTGATTGGAGAGCGTCTGCATTTCATCCTTGAAGGTGTTGTCAACCGCCTCGCGGGCATTCTTGATGCCTCGCTCCTGGTTGGCGATGCGTATAGCGTCGGCAAGCCGTTTGTAAGCATCTTCAAGGTCAGTGATTTTACCCTTTTCGTCGATAAGCCCTTTCAGATAGGCTCCGTATTGGTTGATGAGCTTCTGCTTGGCGTTCTCGTAGGCCTCGGAGCCTTCACGCGCACCTCGCAGAGTGCCGATGAGCTTATCGAGTTCCTCACGCTCCTTTTTAGCGGCCATGTCAAACTCACTCATTTTGCCGATAGCATCGTCAAACTTCTTCTTTGTCTGGTCAATTTTGCCCGCGAGCTTATCCCAGATAAGCACCACGGCGGCAATAGCAGCAATGGCAAGCCCTGCCCAATTGGCGAAGGACATAGCTTTGAGGGCCTTCTGCCAACGTTGCTGCATCGCATAATTGACCTGCAAGCCGTTGGTGAAATACTGCACAGTATTGGTCAGCCCCGCCACCAACAGTTTGACCGCCGGCAAAACACCTCGGAGCGCCGACATGGTGCCCTTCCAAAGGAGCGTGGCCTTGTTGGCTATCGCAGTCCGGGCGTTATGGATAGCGATAGCCGCGTTGTAAGCGATGAGAGAGCCGGCAAGCGTGAGAATGAGCGTCTTGTGCTCGATGAAGAAAGTCACCATCTTGTTGAGCACACGGAGAAAAATACCCGAAGTGGTATAGATATGCCGCATAATGGGATATAGTTTTTCTCCGAGTTCGATGGCAAGCTCACTCACGCTTTTCTTCGCCTTGTCGATAGCGGCCTGGGCAGTGTTGTTGAAAATGGTGTACTCGTTTGTTGCCGAGGTCGCTTCGTTGAAGGCTTTGTCGGCATTGACAAGCTGCCCCTTGACCTCGTCGAGGTGCATGGCGAGTGTGGAGAGAACCTGCGACACACGCGCCGCGTCAAGCCCCATGTCCTTCAGGGCCGGGGCGAGCACCATAGTAGCGTTGTCAAAGTCGGACTCTTGGCCGATTTTCTGCAAAGCCTCAAGGAACATCATAAGGCCGTCCTTGGCGCTCCTTTTCAAGGTAGCGTTAAGGGTTTCAGCATCGAGGCCAACCACCTGTGCAAACTCATGGTTCTTGTTTGCAAGGTTCATGATCACCTTTTGGATAGCCGTTGCCGACATCTCCACCTTTTGGCCGTTGGCATCGAGCACGGCACCAAAAGCGAGGATTTGCGGAATGGTCAGACCGGCTTGCGAGCCGATACCTGCCATACGTTGGGCAAACTCCACGAGGTAAGGCTTCGATGCGGTACAGTTCTGCGAGAGCACGTTGACGGTAGAACCGACGGCAAGCATGGCGTCGCGAGTGCCGAGCATTTCCTGCACTCCGAAGATGTTGGTGAGCTTGGCGATGGTTTGGGTAGCACCCGATGCGAGGTCGACAAGCGCCACGTTGATGATGTCGGCAGCTTCAACGTAGCCCTGCACCGACTCCAACGTGTTAAGGCCGAGGCGTCCCGCCTCTTGGGCCAACTCGTTGAGCTTTTCACGTGGAGTGCGGGTATCCATCCTCTTGAACGCCTCGTTGAGTTCATTGACCGCCTCGACCGACAGACCCGTGTACTTGCGGGTATTGGCGAGTTGTTCCTCCATCTCGGCGAAGGCGTTCACGGCCTTTCTGCCGGCCATGACAAGCCCCGTGATAGCAGCACCGAGGGCAAGAATGGCCGTTTGACAATTGTTGAGCCAAACGTTCATACGTTCCCAGAGGGAGCGTTGATTCGCCATGGCGAGATTCACTTTGGCGATTTCCGCTTTGACGGCACGGATTTTGGCGATGTGGGCATCCCAGGCCTTGGAGCCTCGCTGTATGCCATTGAGCTGCTGTTGAAGTGTCTTCAACGTGCGGTTCAACTCCTTGGGGGAAGCCTTGTCAAGGCGCAACAAGGTAGCATCGACGGAAGCCGCCGAGCCTTTCAACTGCTCAATCATCTTTTGGGTAGAGCGCAGCTCACGTTGGAGCTTCTTCATGGTAGCCTTATCGCCGGCTATGGCGGCCTTGGCTAACTGCTTTTCGAGGCTCCGCGCGTCACGCTCCAACTGGGCGAGCATCTTTTGCGCCTGCCTTCCGTTGACGGAGAGAACGATATTTGCTGTGGAAGTATATCCTGCCATAATTACACTAATTTTGAAGCAAATATCGCACGTCTTTGCGGTTGGAGAAAAGACGTGGAAAGGGAGAGGTTCGGAGTAGGAACGCCCTCCGAGGGAGGTGTCGGAAGGAACGACCGACGGGTGTATGCCGTAGTAGGAACAGACTCGGCGGCGGGGTCCAGGGGTGGAACGCCCCGGTCGATTTTGGCGGGCGGCAGAAGCCGGTGGGTCCTGTCGAAATCGAGGCTTAAAAATTTGACTATCAGGCAAATTTTGGGCAATTTCAAGGGTCCCGCTTCAAGCAAACGTAGTGTTTGTAGTGGGTTGAAATTGCCAGCGAGCTGAAAGTGAGCGAGTTGGGGGTTACGGGGGCTTGCCCCCGTAGGGGCATCGCCTATCCCCCCCTGCGCTGAGTTGCGACTGCTCGCCCTCGCTCGCTCCGCTTGCGCTATATGCAGACACGCAAAAAAACTCGCCCCTATCGAGCGAGTTTTTAAGCCGTTTTTTAGGCCGTTTTCAGCCGTTTTATTACCAATTGACAATTTTTGCCCAATCTTCATTAGTAAAGCGAAATTCGTCCTCAATGCTTTTTATGATGGCTCTGCGCTCTTCGCTTCTATCTCTAAATGCTTCCATATCCAACATTCCGAGTGCATCTAAAATGTGGCGTATTTGAGCGAGATTGAAAGTAATTGTAACTTGATTTTCCATATTTTTTTGAATTGTGCGGTAAACCGCTGATTAATAGATTTTATACTGCTATCAAAGTTCCTTATGAGAGGCATTGAGGCAAGGGTGATTGCCATTCTGCAACGTAGAGAAGAATGGAGGAACACGGAGTGCATACTTGCCCTTGCTGTCCTTGAATAAGGGAATAACTTTGCTGTATAAAATCTTAATCAGTGGTTTACCTTTTTGATGAGATGATGTCGGCCTTGTGCCGATATACCGCTCTGCCGTAGGCGTTCAACGTGGCGACGGGCGGTGATGGCGATGTTGCGCGAAACGGAGGTGCGGGGGCATAGAGCAAGGGCGCTTGGAGTGAACAGCGAAGCGAGGTGTCGGCACAGACTGTGTGCCGACAGGGAGTGAGTTGGCGAGCACAGGGCACCGAGCACCGACAACGCTCTCCCGGCCTCGATGCGCCGTGCGCCGTAGGCCACTCGTAGCAACCGCAGTGGTTGACACCGAGCCGAAGTGAAGTTAGTGCATCGTCGTCACCGACCGGCGGGGGGCGGGGCGGGGTCAGCGTCGCAGACGTGAGACAGGCGGCATACTCCCCTATGGGTGGGCGACAATGCGGCTAACGTGTTGGCTCAGTGCGAATGGAGAACGGAGCGGAGCGGCTTGGCCATAGCAAGACGGAGAAAGCAAATGGAGGTTGCCGAACAAACTCGGCGGCCATGCGCTGCGACACCCTAAGCCTATGGGCGTGGGTGTCGCAGAGATGAGCGTGGCAGACGTGTTTGAAAAGTGTGTGGCTAAATGGAGCAACCGGAGCGTCCGACAGCCGGAGCACCGCGTAGGTGTCGGTAAGTGCAGGAGGCGAAATGTGACGCACTCTTTGCTTCGGCAACCGCAATGGTCGTTAGCGTAAGTGACCACCGGGAGCCTACGCCAACGATGCCTCGGTCTTGCAATGGCTGAAGCCGAGTAGCGGAGGACGCAATGAGCGGTCAAAGCCGACTGCGAGCCGCGTTGTGGGTGGGGACGATAATGATGCCGCCCAATAGCGTCGCAGACTAATCACCGTGTGGCCGTCAGTCCTATATGGGAGGGAGGGTTGGTTGCGCATCTACTTCTGTGCCAATGAAAGAGGGAGCGCAGCGGCTCGCCTTTGGAAGCCGGAAAAACAAGCAAGGTGTCGGACGAGCTTGGAGACCTTCCAAGCCGAGATAGTTTTTGACCGAAGTTGCAGACCTCACGTCCGACACCCTAAGCCATTTGGCGTGGGTGTCGGACTAATGTGAGGGCCAGACGTAGGGAGAAATCTATCGCTCCGACACCGCAGCGGTCGTGAGTCATAAGCGAAGAGAAACGAAGCCTATGACCCACGATGTTCGGGCTTACGGAGGTTGGAGACGGAAGTGACTGAGTGAAGCAGGTTCATAAGAAGGAGATGCGCTCCAACCGGGCGGGTCAGCAAAGACGGCCACTCCATATAAACCAAACGAGCTATCCTCCCGGACAACTCGCTTGTGGTAAATGAAGAAAGTTCTACTCTCTGTGTTGTATCTCAGCGTTTTCGATAGAAAAGCCAAATGAGTAAGCCAATCACAAGTATTGTGATGATTACTGCTGCTGTGCCATTCGGCGGATTATAAAGGCGCGTCGTTGCCGAGTGTTCTGACGAGGACTCAACCGCTGATTGCTTATAAGCCACCGTATCTAAGCGGTTGTAGTTCTCGACTTGATTATGCTCCAACACTCGGCGGTCTATCACGCGCCCTTTCACGGCCTTCAGGCGAATAACCTCCGGGGCTTCGCCGAGAGATGAAGGCCGCTCGATTTCGATTTTCAGGGTATCGAAGCTAAAATCGGAATGGCGAATGGCGGAGTCAATCACCGCGATTGAGCGGTGATGTTCCGAATGAGCGAGCGAGTCGGTGGCAACCGATTGGCTCGCCACAATGTTTTTCTGCGACTTGCATCCCAGCAGGAGGCATGTCAAAGAAAGGATAATCAGATGGCGCATATTTCGGGGTCTTTTTGGACGTTGAACGAAGGGCAAGCCTTGGCCGTAAACTCGTTATGGCCGTGGATTGTGGCCGAAGGATACTTCGCTTTCAGCTCTCGGACGAGGGCGGCAAGCGCACGACGTTGCGCTTCTGTGCGAGTGTCCTTGGGCGTTTTACCGTCGGCGGCGCAGCCACCGATGTAGCAAATGCCGATAGAGTTTGCGTTGTGGTCGGAGGTATGGGCGCCGACTTGTTCCACCGGCCTGCCCGTGTGGATCGAGCCGTCGCGATAGATAACGTAGTGATAGCCGATGCAGCGGAAACCCCGCTGACGATGCCACTGGTCAATCTGTTGGACGGTGAAATCTTTGCCCTCGGGCGTAGCCGCGCAATGGATGATGATTTTGTTAATCTTTCTCATGATTGTCGGATTTATATTTATAGTGATAGTCGATACCGAATAATGCCCCTGCGAAAGTCAGAATCTCACCGAAAGCAATGAGGACTGAGTTGTGAATTTCGCCAGGAGGTGGCATGATAAATCCGGCAATCAGCAGTCCGCAACCTATGACAATCAAGGTTATTGCAGACAATAACTGAATTGTGGGTTTGTGCTTATTAAGATTCATATCGAGTTGAATTATTTCTTGAAATAATGTGGGGTAAACTATTGCGTATGTGGGGAATAATTCGTAAATTTGCGTATCGCAAGTAAAGCCGAACTAACTGACCCGGACACCTCTTAACAATGTAAAGCCATGCTAAACGAACTGGACACCTCTGCGGCATATGTGATAGCTGACCTTGATGGCGATCACTTCTCGTTTTATTGATGGCTTCCCTAATGCGGCGATCATCGAGGATATTTGATAGCTTACCTTGAGTAGGCTATCATTTTTTTATCGCGACAGTGACCAGGAGGCAGTTTTCGGGTCGTAGGCCAACGAAAACTCGGCGAGATTGCTCAACATATAGGAGGGGTGCATGGCCTTGTGGCCATGTTTGAGCCTTGTGGCGAACCCGATGGCAAAGCGCAAGCGCAAGATGCGAGCATTGCCATGGCGGTCGACGAGCTTTACTCGCGACCTGCCCCAAGCCACCGACTTGAAGCCTTTGGCCGAGGTGTGAATCTTGATGAGATTGGTAGGGTCGAGCGAGTAACTGTTTGCGCCTGCGTGGATATAGGCATGGTCGGTGGTGGAGAACAGAATCCTGCGACCGTTGAACATGACCGCCTCTGCCGAGCCGAAGCAGTGCCAACCTTTCGACTCGGCGCAATATTTTTTGTCGGCCTTGTCATCAGGGCGATACGCCCCATTGTGGTTGTAGTGGTTGCGCTTGCGCGTGAAGCGAAAGAGATATGGCACATATCCGGCTACGTGCAGTTCTTTCGCTCCGTGAATGACAAGGGTGTTGCCCACAATCTCGCAAGAGATGTGGTACTTCTGAGCCGACGCAGACGCAACACCTTCCTCGGATAACTTCGTAAGGAGCGTTTCGAGCTGACTGACTTTCGCCTGAAGGTCAGTCACACCACGCTTGGCGGCGTTAAGGTCTGTGACCTGCTGCGCCCGCATGGCGCCGGCTCGTTCGGTCGTGGCCTGTTGTATGAGAATGGAGGACGCTGTGGAAGTCGAGCCGTCGGAAAGGTTCACCTTGCCGACATTGGCATAGACATGGTTGCGGTCACTCTGCCCCTGGGCGATAGATGTGAGCGCATAGCCCGCGGCCTTGAAGCCGTCGAGCAGCGTCTGAATTTTGGTGACTGTCTCCGACGTTCCTGCCGTAGCGAGCAGGTCGGCGATGCGTTGCAGGATATAACCGAGCGAATCGGGCGAGACGGAGTCCTTAGCTTGCAGCGCCCGAAACTCAGTAATGAGTTGAGTGAGGGATTTAGTATCAATAGCCATAATCTTGCTGTTATATATGGCAAAATTATGGCTATTGTGTTGGGCTTCAAAAGACACGGAAAGAGGGTCGGCAACTTGGATGTCGCGGGAGCGAACCGCCCGCAGCCCTCACGGCTGAAGGGATTGCCGAACCTTGCGAGTTGAGCGGTGAAAACTCGGATGGCCGCGAGGCACCGCCCGGAGGTCGTTGTAACCGAAAGGCTTTTCACAGCGATGTCGCACTGACTAATCACATTGTTTCGTCACTCGGATGGCCGGGAGGCACCGTCGAGGAGCACAACTTAGCTCCCGACTGACGATTACAATGTCACCGATTTACGCAGAGCGTTTTGGTCGAGGATAGAGCTGACTGCGAGGCAGCACTGCTTGCCGAGGTTGTCGGCCATGAACTCCTGGATGTTCATGACGGAGGCGAAATACTTGCGGCTGAACCAACGCTTGCGTTTGCGGCCATTGGCTTTGCCGATGTCGCCGGGGTTGCCGCGAGGTGTGTTTCGGCCTGTACCCCAATCGACAAACAGACCGTAGGTGTTGAACGATTGGGAAAGCGAGATGGATGTGTACTTGCCGTCGGCTTTCATGCTCACGGCAAGCGTCGAGCGGTACAACGCCCCTGTGTCTATGACACCGAGGAGCGAGATTTGCTCACGCCAAATCTTGATCATCGTAGCGTTGAACGCCTTGACATACTTCTCGCGCTCCTGCTGAGCGACATTTGGGTCAGTTGTTCCACTCATCAGCGTTGTATCTTAGGTCGGTGAACACGTCGACGGCAATCTGAAAGTAAGCGCAAGCGCAGCCGGAGAAGAAATATCGGTCAATCTCGTTGAACGATATTCGCGGGTCAAGGTAGATGCAGTTCTGCTCCAACTTGACGCGCTCCAAAGTGAGCACTGACATAAACTGCCGGAACAGCTCGCGCATGGTTTCCATGCACTCGTTGCGAGCGTCCATATCCTCGGCAGCGTGGCGTATGGCGAGGAAAACGGTCTTGACTCGCCGGGTGCGCGGAGTGTTGTTAAGTTCGGTGTAGCCGTCGGCGATGTCCGAAACACAACAAAAGGCGGTCGAGGTCTGCATGGATTGAAGCGCTTCCTCGAAGCCTTCCAATCCGCTGACCTTGCAAAAAGTGAATCTTTCACTTTGAGCAAGCTTGTTAAGGGCAACAAGTTCATTAAAGAACGATGTTGCTGACCAGTCACTTTTTAGCATTGAGTTGGGCATTAAGTTGTTTGTATTCCTTGGCTTGGGCGTTCAGTTCGGTGAGCGCCCGCCACGTATCGAGTTGGAGGATTTCGGCCTCTTTGGTGACATCCCCCTTGGTGAGCGCACGGATTTGTGCGTTCATGGCATCTTCGACGGCGGTGGCCGAAGAAGTGCCCAATAGGTTGTCACCCTCGGCAGCCACCGGCTGCAAAAAATCGGAGAACTTGTTGGAGAAAAACTCTTTGAGTGAAGCGACCCAGTAGAAAACCGCAATGCGGTTTTCGGCTGAGAGTGGCGTTTTGACTCCGGGATAGAGGACGCTTGCGAGTTCATCGAGCAGATCGTCCGACTGCGTGGTGAGATAACCTTGGTAGAGGTTATCAACCACGATGTAGGTTTCAAACGGCACTCCCTGAAAGTCAGCCGTCAGCGCAGCACGGCGCTTTATCTTGGCCGGACGGATGGGCGCAGTCGGCATGGCCGCGAGCCAATCGAGGTGCGGCAGCAGCTCGGCGAGCATGAGGGGCGTCGCTTCGAAGAAGAACTTACCTTTCTTCAAAAGGTAAGCGCCACTCTCCTGCCGACCGATAACCTTGGTGCCGCTCCAACGGAGGAGGCACAAGGTCTTAATCTCGTCCGCTGAAAAATCCCCTGCGAGGAGCGAGAAAACGTATCGGAGCTGTTTGTCTCCGAGTTCAGCCCAATTTGAGGGTATCTGAAAATTGATATTCAATGTCTGCATAAAAAAAGTGCTTTATCGTACTGCGAAAGTACGGTAAAGCACTCTATGCGGAAAAGACATTGATTATTGGAGTTTGGGTTGAAATCTTCCTCTGAATTTCGTGCGCAGGCGTTTAACGCCATGCCAATTACATATTGCTATAAAAATTAGACCGAGGCGATAATGCCAAATTCCGACACTTGAATCACCTCCGTCTATAAAAAGCAATGCGATACCGCTTATAACGAGCAAAGCGAGTGTAAGAGACACTAATAATGTGATTTTGCTTTTACGTTGCACAGCTTTCGCGTTCCACTTCGCATACCATTTTTTGAAAGGCTTTATATGCTTGAATGTGAGAACGAGAAATGCCATGCTGACAACAATATGGAGAATTTGGAATCGGACCCATACGTGGTGGTCAGTTCCAGGTCCGTCCTTTATTATATGGCAAAAAATGCCTGACAATGCGGTCAGTAGAAAAGCAATGATGAGAGGAAGTTTTGACTGTTTCATGCAGTCATAACGGAATGGACCACAGTTTTAGTATGTTAGAACAAGGCAAAAGCCCCCGAGTGAGGCTTTTGTGAGAGATGCGGATCGTTTAGTTCTCGCCGTCCTCGGAATAGACTGTGATGCCCTGGAGGTAGGCAGCGCAGTCGGCGAATTTGCTGATGGCGAGGCCGAAGGCCACGGTGCGGTTCGGAGCGAAGATGTAATCGCAGAGGCAGTGTGAGCCGTCGGTGAAGTCCGCATAAGCGAAGAATGAGCGCCAACCTTTGGGGCAGTTGCCGTACTGCGAATAGTCGGTGATGTTGCCGAATTTTTCCTGTTTGATACGTTTGTCGGGAGTAATCATAATGTTGATGTTTAAGAGGTTATGTGCCGGAGCACGTTAGATTTTACGCGCAATGGTAAGAATGTGCATAGGAGGCTGAGAGAGTCAAGGGTGATTGCCGTTTTGCAGGTACGAAAAACGGAGGAACGCGGAGCGCAAACCTGCCCTTGACCTGCCGACGCACGTTCTAATTTCGCACAGTAAAATCACGCGCTCCGTGCCATGGCCCATCAGCATTATGTCCGACAAGCGAATCGGAAAACGAGGGTTACAACCTTACCGACTGCGCGGCGACTGCTCAAAAGAAGTAACCGCTGCTTTTCTTCTTGTTGCGGAACACTGGCGGAGCGAATAACTTAGCCGTTTCCGAGCCGTGCCACTCGGCAAATTCCTCCTCACGCTGACGGATATAGTTCACTATGTCAGCGAGGCGGCGAGAGTTGAACGACCCACCTTTCAGATATCCCACCAACTGGCCTTTAACTTGGCGAACGACAACCGCTCTTTCCTCGGTCAGATCTGAGCGCAGATTTTCGGAGCGAAGTGCTGACATCAGCTCCGGCGAGAACCATTCTTCGGCAAGCGAGGCTTCAAGGTCAACGAGCTGTGGCCGCAGTTCAAGGTAACGCTCCCACTTGGTGGTGGCGTTGCCGGGACACTGCTCCACGATTTCCAATGTTGGAAAGAGTGTGCCACCGAAGAATGTGGCTTGCGAGGAACTGAGCCACTTGCTCGCGCCCGGCAATGAGGGTAAGAGTGCAACGATGCAATCGTCACGGTGGGTCAGCATCGAGCCAACGAGCCGGTCGACGCGCATCTTCGATGCAGCGACAAGGTTCTGAGTGCCGACCGTGGCGAAGCCGTTGGGCGTCAGCACAACGTCGAGCGAGGGAATGGCCCGGCGCATGGCGTCGGCCACGACCAAACGGGCGGTAGCAATCTTTATGGCATTGTTGTCGGCATAGCCGGCAATGGTGTTGAACGTTGGCTCGGAGGTGAAAGTCTCCTTGACCCAAGCCTCCGCGAGGTCGAGGAACGGAACGAGTTTGTCAAAGAGCGAGGTTTCGCCTTTGACCGCAACGAGTTGGTTGGGGATGAGCGAGCGCAACTGCGCATCAGTTGTTATCAGTTTCGGCATCGGTGGTAACGGTTTTAGCGTCGGCGTGTTCGTCGAGCGTGGTTAACTGAATGAATGGGCACTCCGGCCTTACGCCCTGCCATCCGTTGAAGCGGATGATGATGCGATGGACGGTGAAAAGCAGGTCGTGATACGGCTTTTGGAGTGCCTGGGCGATTGTGTACAACTCGCGCTTGTCAGAGCCGGAGTTGTTGGTCTGGGCTTTGCCCGGAACAGAGCCGACAAGGTTGGAGTGGACGCGCATTGTAAAACATATCATATTAATGGCCTCCTGTATGTCGGTCTCCCAATCGCCCCCCTCTTTCGCGTCGTCTATCTTATTGATGACAACATCATGCTGCTCCTTGCCGTCGGGGGTGATGTAAAATGTCGAGAACCAGGCTTTGCCGATGTTCTCCGCGCCGGTGAGGAAGTCGAGGATGCTTTGCTTCTCCTTGACAATGCGCTCCTGCTGGTTCTTTGCGATTAAAAATTTTAAAGGTGCAAAGCGGCTACGCCGATGAGCGGCGGTCGGTGATGCCCTCGGCGCGGAATATTGATTCCCAATATTTTGCGCTGATTTCGATTTGATATTTTATGGGGGCGTGATTGCGGAGTTTCGCCTCCTTGGCAACACCGATGAGCTGCTTGATGTCGTACCACTTACCTTTGAAGAGCGCAGCGTAATAAGGTATGGGGTAATAAGTAGAGTCAACCGTGGGGATGCGAGAAATGACCGCGAACTTGCGAATTTTCGAGCGTTTGGCGAGGCGGCTCTGCAAGTCGGCCCATGGCGCAGCCGGGTCGAGCAGGTCGATAACCTCGATGTCGGAGCGCGAAGATACGCACTTGCGCCAGTTGGCGTAGAGTATCTTCGATATTTTGCCGTCTTTGTCGGCAGGTGCGAAGCGGCAGTAGCAGGCCTCCTTTCTCAACAGACGCACCACCTTGGTCGCGTCCTCGTTGAGAATCAAGACACTGACGGCAATGCCGAAGTGCTTGAAGTCCTGCGACACACCGAGAAAGTAAGAGGCGAGGTCGTTGTCGAGCAGGAAGTCCTCGACTTCCGACTTGACCGATGCGGAGGCTTCGGTGCAGCAGTACTGCAAGCCGGATCCGTAGCAGACCTCGGCGTTGAAAAGTTGGCAGGTGGCCAACGTTTCATCTTTCTCGATAAGGTCGATGATGTTGAACGGCATGAGGTTATCGCCACCCCACGGCACATAGCTCAGACTATCGTCCACGATAGTCGGCACAATGTCAACCTCCTCCTTGAACACCGAGGAGGAGTTGACCTTGAAGACAGCCCTCGCCGACAGGCCGGGCAAGTCTTCAACTGAATTGAAATTAAGAGAGTCCATAACTTTGTGGTGTTGTTTGCCACAAAGTTATGGACTCCTATACGGTCGCGAAAAGACGCTTAATTAACTGTATATAGATAATCTAATGCGAAAAATGCCACGTTTATCTTTATCTTGACTCCATTGAACGTGGTAAGTATCGCCATTAATAGTATCAAGTAGGATAAAGGTCCAATTATTTGTTGTTGGATAAAGAGCGAACTGGCCAGGTTTCCCATCAGAAACGAGCTCGTTTTCGTTTAGGATGCATTCAAATTCATTATCATCCATAGAATACTGAACCTGCCAAATACGTCCATTTCTTGTGTCGAGCTTTAGGAAAGTGTAGTAGTTCGTTGTAGGATAAAGAACATAGTTGTTCGTGGCATTGGAGGTAGGAGCTACCACAGTAGCAGGTTCGGCTGCATAAAGCACCGAAATACTGCATGAGAACAGAAGTAAAAAAGCAATTAGATTTTTCATGATATAAAGTTGTTTAATCTTTGTAACTATTATTTACGGCCTCTTGTAATTCTTCATCGGAAACTTCTTTACAAAAGATGTAATAAACCTTTGTATCTGTAGATGAAGCCCCTCCATATGTTCCAACAAAGCCAGAGCCTTTTGTGACGGATTTGGTTTCTAACAACTCCCATCCTTGAAGTGACATATAATTTAGCGCGCCAATTAACGATGTGAATTTTAAATCCTTTCCATCTTCGCCTTTGATAGGTTGGCGTTTTTTGTTAGAACCGTCATCAAGTTTTATGGTGTTCTTATGGAACTCCATTTCGACGAAAAGCTTTTTGGCATTTGCAACGTTCAATGACAAAAATAAAACAGACAATAGAAGCAGTAATTTTTTCATAATCCACCTTTATAATAAACGCAAAGTTACGCATTTTCAGCGGAATAGCCAAAATAAAATCGGGCAAATACTTGGATGTCGCGAGAGCGAACCGCCCGTAGCCCTCACGGCTAAAGGGATATTTGCCCGCTGTGGTATGAGCGGAGAAAACTTGGATGGCCGGTAGGCACCGCTCGGAGGTCATTGTAACCGCAGGGATTTTCGGAGCGAGACCACATTTATAAATCGTTTCAGCGGGTCACACGGATGTCCGACAGGAACCGCCGACGAGCATTTGTAGCTCGCGGCTGACCTGCTGAAACCTCCTTATAAAAACACGGTTAAATCGTTGACCTTGAAGACACAACAATCTCTGATTTTTCTGCACTCGCCGGAGGCGAGAATCTTGACGTTGCGCCAGCCGCCGTAGAACGAGTAACGGAGTGAAATGACGTTGCGCAGTTCGAGGATAGAGCCGTCGGATTTCCACACGGAAATATCGACAGGGTCTCCGGAGTTGAGCATGGTGCGGGCGGTGGATATGTGTATCGAGCGTGGCATCAGGTGAATATTGGATTGAAGTGATTGTCGAATGTGCCGTTGGGGAATTTGTAGTCATGGAACGGGCGGTTCTGCTCGAAGCGCCAAGTGAACTTGACGGTGTTGGGCTTTTCGTCGGAGTCGGAAAGCTCGCAGGTGAAGTCGGTAATGAGGATGCGCTGCATGGCCTCGAAGTCGGTTTCTGTGCACTCGCAGAAAGCGCCCACCGGCAAGCGGACGTTGGGCGAAGCGAGCATCTGCTCGATTTGCAAGCACTCGTCGGAGGTGAGCGCAGCGGTCTGCACCTCGTACTCCTTCGTGGTGCTGACATCGTAGAACTGCGACTTGCGCCCAAGGTTGGCGAGCGAACGCTCGACCTTGAGTTTGTCGGTGGTGACACCCTGCACGGCCAACTGCTCGACAACGTTGAAGCAGTTGACGTAGGAGAACGGCGGCAAGCCGGTCAACGCAGGGTCAACATGGACGGTGAGCGACCGCTCGCCGCAGCGTAGCGTCACCGACAGCAGCGTCACGGAGGCGAGTTTGCGAGCCGACTTTATCTTCTCGGCCACGGTCGGAAGATAAACGTACTCGGTCAGCACCTCGTTGCCGTGCTGAAGCAAACCGTTGCCGGAGTGGACGTATTGGTATGTGCCGCGCTGCCCCTCCGGGTCGAGGAAGGTGGCATAGACGCGAAAGGATAGGCTTTCGCGGTCGACGGCATACCAATGCACCTGCATATAATGTTCGGGAGCGACGCGCCGAATGGGCGTCAGCGTCAGAAAGTTGTGCTGAAGGAACTCCGTCGGGTCGCTGAACGAGAGGTCCTTGTCGCAGTAAAGCACCGTGAACGTCAGTTCGGTGTGGTCGATTTCCTCCTCACCGACAAAAGCCTCGATGGTGAACTCGGCGAGGTTGACATTGTGGCTGTCGGCCATGTAATGCTCGATGAGCGAGGCAAGGTCGCAGACAGTGACCATGCCGTCGAGAGCATAATATCGCTCCTCCAACAACGGAGAGCCGGAGGTGGAGAGGCGAAAGTCCACATGGTCGTGGTCGGTGATGATGCCCACGTCGGGCACGTTGCACGACAGCATCACCGGGGAGGTAAAGAATCCTAAGCGTATCATGGGAGCAAATATAGCCTGCGGCTATTAGAGCCGAAAAGACATTAAAAAAGCGGATTGCTCCGCTTTTCTTGATAGAGGGATTTGAGGCTTACTCCGACTCACGGAGCATTGATTCGAGGTCGGAGATTTCCATGAGAATCTGACGACCCTCGGCGTCGGAGACGCGATGTTCGAGTTGGCGGCGCAGGTCGCTGACGCGGCGGAACGCTTCGATGCGCTCTTGCTTACGGCGTTCGAGCTCATCTACGATGGAGTTGTAGATGTCGTGGATGCCGCAGAACACTGTATCTTCGGCGTCGTTGAAAGCCGTATAGACGAACTCGTCGATGATGTTGCGGAGCGAGTCGCGGTGGGTGCGAAGCTCCTCGTTGGTGAAGTTGGTGAGATTGAGAAACATAGCGGTTGGGGGTTTAGATGGTTGAACAAATTAGGAAAGAGAAAGGGCTTTTAGCCCTCTCTCTGAGCCTCGAAACGGAGGCGTTCATAGCAGTTCTGTGATATGACTGCACCGTAGCGAGCTTTGACGAGGTGCATGTAACGGATTGCACTTTTGGCGGTTTTGCAACCTACGCCGCAATTATCGGCAGGCCTCACACCTTTTAGATATATGTACCAGCGACCGAATTTGCGCTGACAGACGATGAGTTTGGGGGTCGAGGGAGCAGTCTGCTCGGCGACGGGATTAGCGACTTGGGCTGCGATGTTCTCGGTGGATTTTTTAGCTTTCTTTGCCATAATTGTGAAGTTTTGGAGGGTTAAACGATGTGGGCCGAAGCCCTAATTTTTACATTGCAATAATTGGGAGAACTGAGGAAGTGAGATGAAGCAAAAATTTCAAGTAAAATTTTAAGGCGGTGCCGGTCAATACTACTCGAATGGGTGGAGATTGATAAAAATTTATGAGGAAATCCGTAGGTATATTTTGCGTTGAACGGTCAGTCCTACCTTTGCGTATGGAAAAATGGTTCGGCTTGCAGCGTTCCTCCAATACTTCACGGCAAAGGAAGATAAACACCGAGGTTATCGTGAACGAGTTGCCGCGCCGCAGAGCAGTTTCCCGACCTCAAAACACAATTGCAGCGCATAGGCGGTGCTATATATCTGAAAGTTGGCTTGCTGAGAATGGCTTAGATGCAGACCCAAAGTGCCGTTACAATGCAGTCGGTGCTCACGGCGATGCTGTCGCAGAACGTGCTGAATGTCGAGGGTTGAGGCTTGGAGAAAGGTCTTGCCGTACAACCTAATTGTTCAACCGGCCCCAACCACCTCTCAATCTCGCCCACCACCGAGGAGCTGCGCCCCACGACAAATAAAACTGCCGACGAATGAGCGGTCACTCGGATGCTCGACAGGGATCGGCCAAAAGCCCCCACGGCTGACGGCCTGACCGCGACTGCACATTGAGTAGCAAGAATGTTCTTTGCTTAGGCAAAGCGACCAAAGGTCGATGACTCGGATGTCCGCCAGGAACCGCCCGGAGCACAACGATTGCGCAGGGCAACTTGCAACGATAGTGCATAGACCAAGGCACGGTGGAGCGAGGTTTAGCAGAGCAAAAGGCCGCCCCGGCGGCAGCCTGCCCTTGTGAGGGAGGAGGATTTACCAACCTGCGAAGCAGCCCTGTACCATTGTGTAATCGGCGTTGCCGACCTCGTCTGCGGCCATTTCCTGGGCTTCTTCGGCTGAACGGCCTTCGACCTCTACCGTGTAGCTTTCGCCGTCGAATGTGACTACTTCGATTGTCCAGAATTTGAGGGAGTTGTTGGAGTTGAGAGAGGCGGCGGAGATGTTCATTACATGTGTCATGATTTATAAGTTTTGGAGGGTTTTTACTGTGCGCCGGGGCGCGTTTGTTTTACATTGCAGAATATGCGACTGACCAATCAGTGCCTCACGGCACGATAGCCGACAAGGGTTTGCAAGGCAATACTCTTTTTTCGCTCGCCTAAAAAAGGAAGATTGTCGCCGCAAACGTGTCTTGCCCTTGACGAGCGTAGATAAAGGCGCTAACTTCGCGATGTAAATACAATGTGCTCCGTGCTTGCACATCAAGTAAAGTTCCTCACAAAACTAAATCGTGATGCGTGTAACCCGCAGGGCATCAACGACGTTGAGCGGTACGGCAGACAAATCAATCAAGTTCGCCTTTGCGCAATCTCGGCTGCGCTCGGCATAGGCTCAAGCAATGCTTGGCCTCTGCGCTCGCTTGCACGAGATTTCCACCTATGTGACCGTGAAGTAGTCACTCGACGGCCAAAGCGGAACACCATAGACTTGTCGAAGCTCAGCCGACGAAGCGCGAGGAAATAGCGGACGAGGTCAGCCGATTCCACGATAGGTGCAGGGTCCTTAGAGTTGGTAAACCCCTCCCTCCATGGGCCATCAGCCAACGGGTTCACACCTTACCTCGGCGTCCCTCGCTCCCCCGCCACTCCGCTCTCCCTCGGCGGTGGCGAGGGGTTCAATCAAAAAAAATCGGCATGGCAAAACCTCCGATCCCGATTGGGGTTCGGAGGCTTTCGAGCCGGAAGCGGCAGTGGCTCAGAGAGCCACCTGCGACCAGCGGAGAATGGGGAAATAGTCTTTGAGGCCGGCCTTGAAGTAGAGCCATGCGGGGATGCGGCAGATTGACTGCCCCGGTTCGTCGGCATCGTCCACGACATGGAGTTGCGACTTGGAGAGCCAAAACTTGACCTCCTCGCCCTGGTCGTTGTGGAGTTTGAGGAGCTGCGCCTTCTCCGTGGCGAACTCGAAGAAGCGGTTGAGGCAGCGGAACTCTACCATCTTCTGCCCTTTGGGCTTGTCGGCGGCTACCTCCTCGATGGGCTGCGGAGGGAACTGGGTGATTGCTTCTTCGATTGCCTCGCTGATGTGAACGGGCTGCTGGTTCTTCAGCTGAGCTGAAGCGCTACGCGATGATTTGAATGTTGCTTTCTTTGCCATTTTAGTGAAGTGTTTGAGGGTTAATACTTGTGGCTCGTGAGAGCCATTTGTTTTACGTGCAATTCGGCGTGGGGCGCATAGGGTGCAACAAGCGTCAAAAGGAACGTTCGGAAAATACTCTTGCGCCAAGTGCAGCCTGGGGTAAGGAAGATTTTCAGAAAGCGTTTTGACCGTGCGACCGCGCCCCACAACTTTGCAGAGGAAAACATTTGGCGGAAACGATGCTGACGAGTATCGCCCCAAACATGTAGCGGCCAAAATGGGAAAGGAGCACCCAACAAGCGCAGCCACATCAGCGGTGGCGGTCGGAGGGTTGAGCAATCGTTCACTCCGAAGCCGAGGAGGTAATAGCCGACATAATTGACGGTGGTGTTAAGCGCCGAGCGACTGAGAGAGAGGATAACCACGGAGAAGGATGTGGCTCGCTCCATATCGGCAATGGCGACAACGGAGGTCGGCTCTCCAAACGGCAACTCAGTGGGGGGTGCCGACAGGGTCAGTCGTTCTGCCCCCATGTGGCTCGCAAGGTCGGACTCGAAGCCCCCATTGAATGTAGGTCGCAGACTGTGCGTTGAGCTGAAACAATCTCGGATGGCCGGTAGGCACCGCCCGGAGGTCGCACCTAACCGCAGGGCATTTTCCAGCGACAGCACATAGACAAATGTATGGCTATGAATAGGAATGGGCGGTATAGCACACCGATAGGCTTCCTCGCGGAAGCCCTCTTGGTGAGGGGCTGAGGGGATTAGCGGTCCCAGCAACCTTGTAATCGACCCTTAGGTCGCAATGCACCTATTAAAATTCATAAACGCATTGAATCATCAGGTAGTCGGCGTTGGAGATAAGAGCTGCTGCCGTTGAAAGAGCCTCGTCGCCGTTGCGGGCAATGACATATTCGATTACGCTTTCGCCGTCGTTATCGGCTTGCCGCTTTCGTAGCGAAGCGGAGAAAGAACGTGATGGCCTCTATCATATATTCTTTGCGATAATCTATTTTTATAGGTGCAAAGCGGTCCTTTGGACCGATGACTTTGCGCTTGTTGTTGGCGGGGAGAGAAGTGGCTGCGTTGTAGTTTATTACGTGGGTCATGATTTTGAAGTTTTATTGGGGTTCGACTTGTGCGCCTGGGCGCGTTTGATTTTTACGTGCAATCAAGTGGGAAGTAGGAAGGGCGCAGACCTCAAAAACTTCAAGAAATATTTCAAGCCCGACGGGCGGTGAATACTACCTGTCAGGGTGGAGATTTATGAAAAATTTTGCAGACAGTAGGCGCAGCGGTTTTGAGTCAGACCGGTAAGACCTAACTTTGCAAAGTGAACCTTTAGCTCGCCGAATACTTTTAAAAACTCACACTGTATGAGGCAAATATCAGATGCGTTCAGGTGCTTTTCAACAAGTCGATGCCCCTATAAAACGTCTCGTCAAAATCATGTCACTCGTAACCCGTAGGGCTACAACACAGCTACGGAGCGGACTGCCAATAACACGTGCATACATCTATACCGTGAGGCCATCGCCTCGACTGCCAAAGCTCCACCTTGAATAATTGCCCGTGACGGCCACGCGGCACTACCATGTGCAGCTCGACTCCACTGCCAACAACCGCATCAACACTGCCAGGAACGCAATCCCCTCCCTCTCGCCAAGAGCACCCACGACCAGCCGAACCTCGGCGCCCACCCATTCCGGCATACCCGATTCCGCAATAAAGTATGGACGAATTTTGCAGATTCAGAAAAAGTCGCTAACTTTGCGTTATTAATTACGCAATACATTTCAATATGGACTTTTATGAACGCACTGGTCCTGTGGCTATGGGCAGTAGGCTGAGGCTGCTGTCTGAGTTAGTATCGAAAGACGCCGCAGCGATATATTCACTTTATGGTTTGGAAATCAAGCCTAAGTGGTTTACTGTATTCTTCGCGCTCACCGATGGAGACGCAAAGGCGGTAACTTCGATTGCTAAAGAGATAGGACAGACTCATGCTTCGGTGAGTGTAATTGTCAAAGAGATGATAAAATCTGGCATTGTTAAGACTGTCGACAACGGAACTGATTTGCGCAAAACGCTCGTCACCCTATCAGATAAAGGTTGGGAGGCAGAGAAAATTTTGCGTGTACAACTGCGTGATGTAGAGCGTGCTGTTGAACAAATTTCATCAGAGGCCACTCACGATCTATGGCGTGCGTTGGCTGAGTGGCAACGACTTATAGCTGACAAATCCATATTGGAGCGTGTTGCAGAAATAAAGCGTGAACGCGAAGACGGTCTTGTTAAGATTGAGGAATATAAGCCGGAATACCAAGAGGCTTACTTCAATCTCAATAAAGAATGGATTGAGCGGTATTGGCAGCTTGAGGCCCACGATATTGAGCAGATGTCTAATCCACAACATTATATCATCGACAATGGTGGTCACATTTTTGTGGCGCTTTTCAATGGAAAGCCCGTTGGCGTCGTCGCTCTCTGTCGACTCGACAATACGGAATATGATTTTGAGATAGCTAAATTGGCGGTCGATACATCAATCCGTCGTCACGGTATCGGGAATAAACTATTTGAAGCAGCTATAGCAAAAGCAAAAGAATTGGGAGCGACGACTTTGTTTCTTGAAAGCAACACACGCTTGCGTCCGGCAATAGCCTTATACCGCAAGTTCGGCTTCAAGGAATTGGCTGAATACCATCCTGCTTATGAGCGAGGTGATATACAAATGAAATTAAAACTGGAATAAAATGGCTGAACAAAAGATTGTGGTGCGTAGCAGTGAAGCACTGCACCGTACATTCAAAGGTGTAAACCTTGATTCACTTGCTGTTGGCGATAAATCAATGGTGACGAAGATGAACTACGTTGTAGGAAATTTTGCCACACTCCACACTCATCCACACGAGCAGTGCGGGTATGTAATATCCGGCAAGTACCGACTTTTTGTAGATGCACCAAGCGACAAAATAGACGTAGTGCTAACAGCCGGCGACACATATGCAATACCTGGTAACGTACCTCACTCCTTTGAGGTGATTGAAGGTGGCGAGGTCGTAGATGTCTTCACTCCCCATCGTCAGGATTACCTATGAAATACAGAACTGAAACAATTTTAGGGTCTTAAAACATGTGCTTGCAGCTGTCTCATTCCGATCAACGCGAGTCTCAGGCTGAGTTGTGGTCGCGTAATGGGAGCAGCCACCCGCAGGGTATAAGGGAGGCAACGACCGTGTCGAGCACCGCAGGTAAGAGTGTAGGCTCTGCCGAAACGTGCCCCACCCGGAGGGTATAAAGGAGGCCGAGGCCGACTGATTTGGCACCGCAGGTAGAAGCGACCAATCGGGAGCGAGTCAGCCACCGGCAGGTATAAATGAAGCGTTAGCGGAATGTGCCAGCCACCTGCAAGGTATGAGGGAGGCAACGACCGTGTCGAGCACCGCAGGTATAAGTGTAGGCATTGCCGAAACGTGCCAACAGCCACAAGTTCCCGGCATTGGGATCATGTGGCGGTCGAAATGTCTGAGCGGCGGTGGCCGCGAGTGCGTTAGCGATATATGCCCGAATGGGTCGAGACCTCGGCTCGATGAGTCCCAACGAGCTTAGCGCGGCGGCGGTGCCGCAACGCCCTATAAGTTATTCGAAATAGCCCACTCTGCTATCCGTCTGTTTCGCGCATCCATAAAGTCATATTGGCAAGCGAGTAAATGTCGATATTCCTCAATTGTTTGAGGCAAGGGATTTGTCGTAAAGGATTCATCGCCCAGCCACATAATAACCTTTGAGTAGTCAGGGGACACGATGTCTTGAAGAAAGAAAAAGTCAATGAAGCCCTTAAAGTCCACGAAAAGCTCGAAGAAGTCGCGGTCGCGTTCAAAGCAAGAGGAAAGCGGACTGGATTCTCCGGCATAAAAACGGCGTACACACTCAATTGTGCGGTCGAAACGGTCGCGAATAATCATGCTGACACCTCGGCATTGGTTGATGCTCTGAGGGTGGCAAGGCCAAATCATCGTGCCTCCAATGGTATAACACCGATGTTTGTGATATTCGACAAAACGGCGGTGATCAGCAACAGAGGGATGAAGTTTGCGGAGGAGTTCTTTCTGACAGAAATAGACGTAACCGCAAATCACATTATCGCTTGAAAACAACTTAATATCGCATTTCAGATAGTTGCTGCCGGATAGCTTGAAGACTTCGAGTGGTAAGCAAGAGCCATTAGGCAGAGGCTTACTCCAAAGCAAACGGTTATATTCGGCAAGAGTGCTGCTTGCCGTATCGGGGTCAACTTTTACTGCGGGGATGTGTTCATCCTCACCCCAAAAGTTATCCCAATAACCGGGGCTGTCAAGTGTGAAGTCGAAATTTACGTCTATCATAAAAATGCGTTAGCGATTCTTTCTGCGAAAGCGGCAAGCCGATGAGAAGCCTTATGGCCGAGACCGAGGCTCGGTTCACGAAAGCGCGGCGGCGGTGCCGCAACGCCAATTATAGTTTGAAGTTAATCTTTCAATGAATCTAAGGAAAGTGTATTGGGCACTCTCGCCGAATGGAGCGCACAGGTAATGCACTGGTCGATATTCATGCCTTTAGGCATCTCCTCTGATTGCTGGACATCTACTATGCGATAGCGAGAGTCCTTCTCGACGAGTTTGAATCGACCGAGAACATAGAAGCTGCGGTAACAATAAATCCAACCGTCGTCAAGGTAGAAACCAAAACGGTCTTCCCATCCGGTGGGGAATGGAAAAGGCGGTGCGATTTGACCCCTTTGGGCGGCGGAGACTGACCCCTTTGGGCGGCGGAGACTGACCCCTTTGGGCGATTTGTGTTTGACCCTTTCGGGCGAAATAAAATTGACCCCTGTCGGATGCCGGCAGGGGAATTTTTTTGTAGTTTTACAACTCCTTGTCCTGGCAGATGGGGTCAATTGTAAAAACTACAAAATATGGTAACTACTCAGCTATCGCTGGGCGACGATAAAGTCATGGATTAGCGGTTGGCCTGTTAGACCAACGCCAAAACT
>ENA-ORLW01001574-ORLW01001574.1-human-gut-metagenome-genome-assembly--contig:-NODE-1574-length-24363-cov-3.864449_pt1 | contig 24363 bp, 19 predicted proteins | sample MGYA00243017_ERZ508829 | MGnify/ENA primary metagenome ERZ508829 (study PRJEB26277, sample SAMN04329776) | human gut metagenome | biome: human-associated habitat | host: Homo sapiens | place: USA...
TTTCAAGTAATATATGCTTACATAAACTCCAAGAAAAAAGACGTAAGATTCATCTCACGCCTTCCTATTCTAACTATACCGATCCAATCTTCCAAAGGTGTAAATAAGGTGTAAATTCTACACTTCCATCCAAGAAGCCCAATAAAATCCAGGCTTTCATCCCGTCCCTTAAACACTGCCGTGACAATTAAAAGCAAATCATAATACAACAACGTTCTGTTCGATACTAGAAATATATCATCAGCATACAGTTTGAGCGGAAAAAGTCTCATGGTCATGAGCGAAAATGAAAGCAAAATTTATTAGATGGTACAACATACTATGCCTTTAAAATTCCAGTTACATATTCATATTGGAACCTAAACACCAGTTACTTTCATTGTAATACTTGTTCAAAAAAGAAGCGCTCATACAGGCGCTTCTTCTTACCACATTAGGGCTTCGATCAAAAGTTAGTGGGCCACCAAGTGGGCCATTTTCCAAAAACTTACATGAATTTATATAGAGTTATATCCAAGTCGGAAATCCGCTAAATGCTCTAGCTATCAGCATTTAAAGGCATTTAACAACTTATATGGACATTTATGAAATCGGCCTCATAATAACAATACCAAGTTTCATTTTCTCTATTTCCTCCTTAAAGCCTTGATTTCTAAAGCTAAATCCACAAGGTCTATTTCTCTTATTTTCTGTTATGTGACTCTTTCACAAAAAGAAGCCCCAAAATAGCATCTAATATTATACTATAATGGGGCTTGAATTTCAATCTCTCGTCTCCATCAAAATCACTTTTCCAAACACGAAAGAGATCTTCACTTCATCTTCACCTTCTGCAAACTCATTACTCACACACAAGCTGTCTCCTGATGAGAGCAAATGATTCTGCAATGGATATTTTGCACCGCTGATACAGAAATCCTCAACCGGAAGTTGCATCGGAAATACTGAAAAATACTTTCCGAAAGCTTCTTCTCTGCGAATTGCGATTCCATGATCAAGCAGACGAATTCTATTATGACTGTCCAAGATCATCGCCTGAGATCCTGCTTCAAGTGCAATATTCAGGCACTGAACATTAGCCCAGAAATGATCCAGACGATTTCCTGTTCCTCCAAGAATCCAGATTTCTTTTCTTCTGAGTCCAAGACACATACGAAGTGCAATCTCCGTATCAGACGCATCCTTTACCGGATTGAACTCCCGGATCGGTACACTTGCTTCTTTTCTATAATAATCGATCACTTCTTCCGGTACACTGTCAAAATCTCCCACAATGTAATCCGGCTTGATCTTATGTTCATAAAGAAATGCGAGTCCTTTATCTACTCCGATAATAAATTCTGTCTCTTCTGCCTCAAGAATTGGAAGGATAAAATCTTCTTCCAGCATTCCCCCGCTCACAATAACTGTTCTCTTACACATTGCCGTTTAAAATCTCCATAAACTTTGCTGTATTATCTTTGATATCACCTTTAAAAACACCTGAACCTGAGACCATTACATTCGCTCCGGCTGCAAGTACTTCTGCCACGTTTTTATGATAGATTCCACCATCTACTTCAATATCAGTTGTAAGTCCTTTTTCATTCAGAAGGTTTCTCAATTCACTGATGCGTTCCAGTGATTCCGGAATAAATGCCTGTCCGCCGAATCCCGGTTCTACAGACATGATCAGAAACATCTCTGCCTGATCCAGATACGGAAGCAGTACATCAACCGGTGTCTTTGGTTTAATAGAAATTCCCACTTTCGCTCCTGCTGCATGGATTTTATCAATTGTTGCCTGCAGATCTTCACATGCTTCATAATGAACTGTAACGATATCTGCTCCTGCTTTCACGAATTCTTCCACATAACGGATCGGTTCTGTCACCATAAGATGAACATCCAGTGTCTGTGTTGTTGCTCCCTTGATTGATGCGAGAACAGGCATTCCAAAGGAAATGCTTGGAACGAACATTCCGTCCATCACATCAAAATGAATATACTCTGCGCCTGCTTCTTCTGTTAATTTCAACTGTTCTCCTAAAATTTTGAAATCTGCTGAGAGAATAGATGGTGCCAAAATATTTTTCATAAACTTAATACCTCTTTCTTTCCTTTAGTTCACGGTACATCTCCGTATAATCTTCATATCTGATCTTATGGATCTTCCCTTCTTCAACTGCCTCTTTTACAGCGCATCCGGGTTCATGAATATGGTCACAGCCATTGAACTTGCACTGTCCTTCAAACGGTGTAAATTCCGGAAAATAATATTTTAAATCTTCTTTTTCGAAATCATTGACGTAAAGAGAACTGAATCCCGGAGTATCCATAATATAAGACTCTTCTCCGATCACGATCAGTTCGGAATGTCTTGTTGTATGTTTCCCCCGATCAATCTTCTTACTGATACTTCCTGTCTCCATCTTCACTTCAGACTGCAGAAGATTGATCAGGGATGATTTTCCAACACCGGAAGGACCTGCAATCGAAGTTGTCTTTCCTTTTAAAAGTGATTTTAACTCACTGATATTTTCTTCTTCCTTCGCGCTTGTGAAGATTACCGGATATCCGCATCCGGTATAAACTTCTTTCAATTCTGCAATTTCAGGATGGCTTGCAATATCTGTCTTATTAAAACATAATACGACAGGTATCTCTTTTCGTTCCATCATGACAAGAAAACGATCTAACAGATTATAATGTGGTTTCGGTTTTGTCACTGCAAATACAACCAGTGCCTGATCAATATTGGCTACTGCCGGACGAATCAACTCATTCTTACGCGGCAGGATCTCTGTGATATTTCCTGTCATTTCTTTTTCATCAAGTACCTCGATCACAGCATCATCACCGACCAACGGCTTGATTCCGTCTTTTCGAAAAGCACCCTTTGCTTTACATTCAAAAATTCCGGATTCTACTACATTCACGTAGTAGAATCCGGCAATCCCTTTTATTATCTTTCCCTGCATATACTTGCTCTCTGTTATCATTGATTCGTGTTCTCTTCTGTTCCGGAATCATTTCCGGAATTTCCACTATCCGGGGCTGATGGTTGAGCTCCTTTGCTGACCATATACTGGACAGTTGTTCCTTTTTCCACCTGTGTACCGCTGCTGACAGACTGATAGAATACCTGTCCTTTCGGATAATTATCACTATAATCTTCACCAATATACTCTGGTGTAAGTCCTGCCTGTTTCAGCAGTTTCTCGGCTGTGTTTTTATCTTTATAGGACAGATCCGGCACAGTAACCACCGTCAGCTTTGGTCCTTTGCTCACCACATATCCAATTGTTGTACCTTTAGATACTTCTTTTCCGGCATCTGTATCCTGTGAAATAACCAATCCTTTTTCTACAGTATCACTGTAATCTTCCGTTGCATTTCCGGACAAGCCAGCCTGTGAAAGTGCTGCTTCAGCATCCGACTGGGACTTTCCAGTAAGTTTCGGGACTGTTGCCGGCTGATTTCCCTTGCTTATTACAAGAGTAACTGTTGTTCCTTCTTTTACTTCTGCCCCTTCACTCGGACTAACAGAAACAACTTCTCCCTGTTCCACATCATCACTGTAGACCGGATCACCTTTCTTCACAACAAGATTCTTATCCTGAAGTGCTTTTTCCGCATCAGCTTCCGACATTCCAACAACATTTGGAATGGTTGTTGTCTTTGCTTCCTCACCGGAACTAATCACAACATTGACTGTTGTATGCTTCTTTACTTTCTTTCCATCTGCAGGATCCTGGCTGATAATCTTTCCTTTTGCAACAGTATCGGAAGGCGCAGTTGACTTATGGATTCCGAGATCATATTTGTTCAGTTCTTTCTGTGCTTCCTCATATGTCTTGCCTGTCACATCCGGTACTTTTACCATCTCTGAATCTGTTTGCTGTGTAGTCGTTCCTTTTCCACCTTTAAATACGCCCACTGCATTTCCTACAAGGAACATGATCAAAAGTGCGATCACAACACCGGCAACAACCATAAGAATCTTCATGATCTTCTTCGTGTCTTTATTTACTTCATTCTTCTTACGGCGATTCCGGTCATCATAGCGGTCTTTGCGACGGTCGTCGTAGTCATCGTCATCATCATAGCGGCTTCTGCGGCGATCATCGTAGTCATCGTCATCATCATAACGGCTTCTACGGCGGTCGTCGTAGTCATCGTCATCATCATAACGGCTTCTGCGGCGGTCATCGTAATCGTCATAGTCATCCTCGTAATCGTCGTCATAATCATCATTATAATTCTGACGATTCTTCATACGATTCAGTTCATCCGGTGACATAACAACCGTAGTCCGACCTGTATCCTGGGATGTTGCCGGCATACGTCTTGTCACACCATCAAGAACAACAAAATCCCCTTCCGGATCTACCAGTGAATGCTTCAGATCCTGAAGCAGCTCCTCGCAGCTCATATAACGCTTATTCGGCAGTTTCTGCGTACATTTCATAATAATGCACTCCAGGCTGTACGGAATATCCGGAACTTCTTCTGCTGGAGACTTGATCACTTCATTCAAATGTTTCAAAGCAACCGTCACTGTCGAATCTCCGTCAAACGGAACATGCCCGGTGATCATCTCATACATCGTGATACCTGCTGAATAGATATCACTCTTCTCATCTACAATACCGCCTCTGGCCTGTTCCGGAGATGTGTAATGTACAGATCCCATCACTGTCGTTGTTACTGCCTGTGTTGCCGTTGATGTCGTAGCCCGCGCGATTCCGAAATCAGTAACCTTAACCTTTCCATCTTTGGAAATAATGATATTCTGCGGCTTAATATCCCGATGAATGATATGGCAGTTATGCGCTGCCTGAATACCTGTCACCATCTGGATGGAAATACTGATTGTCTCTTTTGCTGAAAGCTTTCCTTTCTTCTCAATGTAATCCTTCAGCGTAATTCCTTCTACAAGCTCCATGACCATATAATAAAGACCGCGATCCTGCCCTACATCATAGACATTAACTACATTTGGATGCATCAATCCTGCTGCTGCCTGAGCTTCGCTTAAAAACTTCTTAATAAACGTCTCATCCGAACGATATGTGCTCTTCAGCACCTTGATCGCAACAAAACGATTCAGCTTATGATCCTTGCCTTTATAGACATCTGCCATTCCGCCAGAACCGATACGGCCAAGTATCTCGTATCGTTTTCCTAAAAATACTCCTTCTTTAATCATACACTCACCTCATCTGCAAATGGCTCAAACAATACCACTCCGATGTTATCTGTTCCTCCATTCTCTTTTGCTGCTTCCACCAGCATCTCACCTGCCTCGACGATATCCCGGCTTCCCTGCACAATATGGAAAAGTTCTTCATCTTCCACCATATTACTTAATCCGTCTGTACACATCAGAATGATGTCTCCCCGTTTCAGACGATGTTCATAAAAGTCCACATCCACATCAGCTTTTGCACCGATCGCTCTTGTGATAATATTCTTATCCGGATGATGCTTCGCTTCTTCCGGCTTAATTCCACCAAGACGTACCATCTCTTCTACAAGAGAATGATCCTTACTTAGCTGTTGGATCCCCTGATTGATCAGATACAGACGGCTGTCTCCTACATTGGCAAAATACAGCATCTGTTCTTTCACAGTAGCGGCAACAACCGTTGTTCCCATCCCCTTCAGATGTTCGTCACCGGATGCTTCTTTGATAATCTCACGATTGGCAGCCTTGATTGCTTTCACAAGAACACGTTCGATATCCTCACCCTCGCTCTTCGCAATCTCTTTGATCATCACTTCCACAGTACACTTAGAAGCATAATCTCCTGCCTGATGGCCACCCATACCATCCGCTACCACGAACAGGTTCTGGAGAATACCCAGTGGTTTTCCCGTCGTAAAGACGTAGTCCTGATTTACCTGTCGCACCATTCCAACATCTGTAATTGAAAATGTCTTCATACCTTCTATTCTCCTTCAGTTTCTACGTAGCGGCGCCTGAGCTGACCGCAGGCTCCGTCAATATCAGAGCCCATTTCCCTTCTTATAGTAACATTTATTCCGCTTTTTTCAAGTTTATTTTTGAAATTCAAAGCACTTTTCCGGCTTGGACGAACAAAATCACGCTCTTTTACCGGGTTGACCGGTATCAGATTGATATGACAGTTCTTATGCTTTAATAAATGAATCAGCTCCTGTGCATCTTCATCCGTATCATTCACACCATGTACAAGACTGTACTCAAAGCTCACTCTCCGGCCGGTTTCTTTGAAATATTCGTCACAGGCTGCGAGTACTTCTGTGATATCATATTTATTTGCAACCGGCATCAATTTTCTTCGTTTTTCCTGATTTGAACCGTGAAGCGAAAGTGCAAGTGTAATCTGTAAATGCTCTTTCGCCAGTTCTTTCATCCTTGGAACTATTCCACAGGTTGATACGGTGACATTTCTCTGACTGATATTCAGTCCATGCTCATCTGTAAGTAAATGAATAAACTTCAGGAAATTATCGTAATTATCCATCGGTTCTCCGGTTCCCATGATCACCACATTCGAAACCCTCTCACCACTTATCTTCTGAATCTGATAGATCTGTCCAAGCATCTCAGACGGAGAAAGATTTCTCACCAGACCTCCGATCGTTGATGCACAGAATGCACATCCCATCCTGCAACCGACCTGGGAGGAAATACAGACAGAATTTCCATGCTTATATTTCATAAGAACACTTTCGACTACATTTCCATCATAGAGACGGAACAGGAACTTGTTCGTACCGTCAATCTGGGAAATCTGTCTCTCCAGCATAACAACCGGGAGAATCTCATAATTCTCTTCCAGTTTTTCCCTCAAAGCCTTTGAAAGATTTGTCATCTCATCAAAATGATCTACCAGCTTCACATGCAGCCATTCATAAATCTGTTTTGCACGAAATGCTTTTTCTCCGATCGTCGCCATCTCTTTCTGTAATTCTTCATATCCATAAGCACGGATATCCTTCTTCATCTTAAAGTTTTCCTCCTGTATTTCGTTTTTTCTGTGAGTTATTCACATTATTTGTCTGCTTTTTCTATTTTTTCACATTTCCTGAAAATCATGCTTTTTTCTTTAATCTTGCAATAAAGAATCCGTCACAATCGTGAACTCCCGGGAAGAATTGGATACATCCCTTCTCGATCACATCACTTCGTAACTCCTTGCAAAGATTTTCTGTAATATCATCCAGTTCAAATTGTGGGTATTCTTTCAAGAACCAGTGTACATTGTCCATGTTTTCTCCCGGATTTACGGTACATGTGCTGTACATCAATGTGCCGCCATCCTTGACGATTGCCTGTGCGCAAGTCAGAATCTTTCTCTGCAAATCTGCAAGTTCTTCAAGATCTTCCAGTTGTACGCGATATTTCAGATCCGGTTTTTTGCCAAGCACGCCAAGACCTGAACATGGAAGGTCTGCAATCACAAGATCCGCTGTTTCCTTATCATACTCATCAAATACAGAGGCGTCCTTGCATACAGCACAAATATTTCCAAGTCCGGAACGGTCGATATTCTGCCAGATCAGATCTGTCTTATATTCGGTCAGATCTCTTGCTTCAACCCGTCCTATCTTTTCTTCTGTTCTGTTCTCTCTCGCCGCCACTTCATCTGCCAGCTGAAGCTTCTCTGCCACATGAAGTGATTTTCCTCCCGGTGCTGCACAGACATCAATCACATGATCGCCGGCTTTTGGATCTGCCAGTTCTCCGACAAACATAGAACTGATATCCTGTACTGCAAAGAGTCCTTCCTGAAAACTTTCCAGACCTTCCAGATAATCATAATCTGAAAGATAAAACGCATAAGGAAGATACGGATGTGCTTCTACTTTCGCTCCTTCTGCTTCCAGTTTTTCTTTCAATACTTCCGGTGTAACCCGGTTCATACAACATCGGATCGTAATCGGCTTCTCTTTCTGAAAATCTGCTGCCATCTTCTCTGTAATCTCTTCCCCATATTCTTTCTTCCATAAAGAAAGAATCCATTCCGGGACAGAATATTTCACAGACAATCTCTGTACATCTTCTTTTGGATACTCGATCTCCTCCATCTTGCGGACAACATTTCTCAGAACTCCATTCACATATCCCCGCAGACCTGAAAATCCTTTTCGAACTGCAAGCTTTACTGCCTCACTGCACACCGCATGATCCGGTACGCTATCCATATATTTCAGCTGATAGACACTGCTACGAAGAAGATTACGGATGACCGGTTTCATCTTCTTAACCTTTGTCTTAGAAATCTGATTCAAGATATAATCAATTTCTATCATATGTTCCAGAGTACCTTCCACAACTCTGGTGATAAATGCACGCTCACGTTTCTCAAGATATTGATATTTTGACAGAACATCGCCAAGAATCTTATGACTATATGCTCCATTCTCTGTTATTTCCATCAAAATCTCAAGAACGATCTCGCGTTCATTGATCTGCTTTCCCATAAATACTCTCCTATTCTCCGCATTTTGGAGGTTGGCTCTGAACAGTTACAGCATTTTTTCTTTTTATCAGTCATTCCTTCTTCGTCCATTTGTCAGGATCAACAAACGTAAAAGCTGTAAAATCATTGCAGCCGCACTTGCCACATATGTCATTGCTGCTGCCCGAAGTACCTTCTTCACTCCACCAACTTCGTCTTCACGGAGCATTCCTGAATTTCCAAGTACCTTCACCGCTCTTCTGGAAGCATTGATTTCCACCGGAAGTGTTATAAGATGAAATGCCACAGCTACCATAAAGAGCAGAATTCCGATATCAATAAGGAAGCTGGACATCTGGCCATTCATAAACAGGCCGATAATGATCAATGGCCAGGAAATCATGGAACCGAAATTTACGACCGGCACAAGTGCCCCACGGATTGATAAAGGTGCATACCCTTCAAAATGCTGTACTGCATGACCACACTCATGTGCCGCAACTCCGATTGCTGCTACAGAAGTTGAATTATAAACCGGATCAGAAAGTGCCAGTGTCTTGTTTCTCGGATCATAATGATCGGTCAGATTTCCCGCGATATGAGTCACCTGCACATCATAGATTCCATTTCTTCTGAGGATCTGTTCTGCCGCTTCTCGTCCTGTCATCCCTGAATAACTGCGGATCTTCGAATATTTTGCAAATGTTCCTTTCACCTGGGATGATGCGAGCAGGCTGAGAACCACACCGATCAGTACCAGTATATAAGTCCAGTCATAATAAAATCCATAATACATACTAAAACTACCTCCTGTTATCTATCTGCAGTCCCCCTCCAGAAGTCCTCTTATTCCTGTGTAAATTTAACTCCGCTTTCAATTGTGTATCCCCTTAAGAAAGCTCCCGTATCCATTCTCTTTTTCCCCGGAATCTGAAGTTCCAGAACTCGTAAGACGCCATCCCCTGTCTGAACAGTAAAGGAATCTTTCTCTACGCTCAAAACTGTTCCAGGCTCTGCTTTTGCTGTTCCGTCAGCCTCAGCTTTTGCTCTCCAGATCTTCACTACCTTTTTGTCCCAATGTGTATAAGCACTTGGCCAGGAATTCAGGCCACGCACCAGACGTTCGATCTGTACTGCGGATGTATTCCAGTCAATATTTCCAAGCTTTTTATCGAGCATTCTGGCATATTCTGTTGGGCTCTCACCCTGCTTTTCAAAAGTTGCTGTATGATCTTCAATGGCTTTCAGAGTTTCTACACAAAGTTTCGCTCCCGCTTCAGCAAGCTTATCATGAAGGCTTTCTCCTGTCTCCTCTTCTGTGATCGGCACTTCGACTTTCTGAATCATGTCGCCTGTATCCAGTCCTTCGTTCATCTGCATTGTTGTAACACCTGTCACTTCCTCGCCATTGATGATAGACCACTGGATCGGCGCTGCTCCACGGTATTTTGGAAGAAGTGAAGCATGTACATTGATGCATCCATATGGTGTCATCTCCAGGATTTCTTTCGGAATGATCTGACCAAATGCAATGACAACCATCACATCTGCATTATATTTTCTCAGTTCCTCTGCACATTCCGGATCACGGATTTTCTTAGGCTGATAAACCGGAATTCCATGTTTCATCGCAGCTTCTTTCACCGGAGTTGGCTGCATCTCTTTACCGCGTCCCTTTGGTTTATCTGGCTGGCTCACTACGAGACATACCTCATGTCCTGCTTCCACCAGTGCCTCCAGTGTTCCCACGGAGAAGTCCGGTGTTCCCATGAAAATTATTCTCATCAATTATTCCTCCACTTCGTATTCCATATCTTCCTCGTTGTAGGCCGGTGAATCATGCAGTTCTCCTTCTACTTTCTCTACATAGAGGTGTCCTCCCAGGTGATCGATCTCATGACAGAATGCTCTTGCAAGAAGTTCTTCTCCTTCCATCTCGAATTCCTCCATATTTTCATCCAGTGCACGTACCTTTACGCGATTCGGACGAGTCACGATTCCCCATTTTCCCGGCACACTTAAGCAACCTTCTTCGCCTGTCTGCTCACCAGATGTCTCAATGATCTCAGGATTGATCAAAACGATCGGACCTTCTCCGACATCAATCACTACAATCTGTTTGAGAATACCAACCTGTGGTGCGGCAAGACCCACACCCATCTTCTCATACATCGTATCAAGCATGTCTTCAATTAAAATCTTTGTACGAAGTGTCATCTTCGTCACTGGTTTACACTGTTTTTCAAGAACGTCATCGCCCATCTCTCTTACTTCTCTGATTGCCATTATTCTTTCCTCTCTTTTCTATAAATTCATCGGGTTAAAATCGAATTGGATTCTCATTTTCTGAAACCCTGAGTTAATTTCTATATATTGTTCCATCCTGTCTTTTAATACAACTAAGGTTCGGTATTCCGGAGCTTTTACGTAAATCACTCTCCGGTAAATATCTTTGATCTTATCCACTCCCGGACTTGCCGGGCCGATCACGTCGAGCTGTGCCTGACCTTTAATCCTCAAAATGTATTCCTTTAGATACTTGCACGCTTTCTCTAAAAGTACCTCATCTTCACATGCTGCAAGTACTGCCATCAGGTTCTCCACCGGTGGATATCCCATCAGACTGCGGTAACGGATTTCTTTCTCATAGAATGCTTCATAATCCTGCGCTGCTGAAGCCTCGATCGCATAGTGCTCCGGATCGTAAGTCTGAATCACGACCTCACCTGGTCTGTCACCTCTTCCGGCACGGCCTGCTGCCTGTGTCAAAAGCTGGAATGTTCGCTCACCGGAACGATAATCATCTGTATAAAGTGACATATCTGCTGCCAATGCACCGACTAACGTGACCTTTGGAAAATCATGCCCTTTTACAATCATCTGTGTTCCTACAAGTATATCTGCCTCTTCATTCGCAAATGCAGATAAAATCTGTTCATGGGAATCCTTTTTCTTCGTCGTATCCATGTCCATGCGTAGTACTCTTGCCTGTGGGAATCTTGCCTTCACCATATCCTCGATCTGTTGGGTTCCTGCGCGGAATTCTCCGATATACCGGGAACCACATTCCGGACACTCCGTCACCTTCGGCTGCTCATATCCACAGTAATGGCAGACCATTTTTCCACCTTTGTGTACCGACAAGGATACATTACAGTGCGGGCATTTCACTACATGGCCACATTCTCTGCAGGAAATAAAACCAGAATATCCCCTGCGATTCAAAAACAGCATGATCTGCTCTTTTGCATTCAATCTGTCTTCGATCAGTTCCTGCAACTTCTCACTCAAGATGGATCGGTTTCCATTCTTCAGTTCTTTACGCATGTCTACTGTATACACAGTTGCCATCTGCTGCATATGGGAACGGTTCTTCATCTCGTAAAGCTGATATTCACCAAGTCTTGCCCTATACATGGCCTCCATGGACGGAGTTGCGCTTCCAAGCACTACACTTGCATCTTCTACTTCTGCCCTGTGGACTGCCACTTCTCTTGCATGATAACGTGGCACCTGCTCACTCTTGTAGGTTGGTTCATGTTCTTCATCTATAACGATCAGCCCCAAATCCGGAAATGGAGTAAAAAGCGCAGAGCGTGGTCCGATCATCACATCGACCTCGCCCTTCTTCGCACGCATCATCTGATCGTAACGTTCTCCGGCAGACAGTCTTGAGTTCATGATAGAAACTCTGTCGCCGAAACAGCGGTAAAACCGCATCACTGTCTGATAGGTCAGTGCGATCTCCGGAATCAGAACGATTGCCTGCCTTCCCTGCCCGACCACAGTGCGGATCATCTCCATATAGACTTCTGTCTTTCCACTTCCGGTCACTCCGTGAAGCAGATAAGTTCTCCTTGTTCCACACAGATAGTCTTGCCGGAATCCCTGGATCACATGCTGCTGTTCTTCTGTATAGATGATCTCCTGTTGTGATTTCTTTGCCTGTTTCACCGGATTACGGTATACCTGCTCTGACTCTATCTTCAACACGCCCTGCTCTTCCAATGCCCGGATCACAGGCAGTGTCACATTTAATTTTTTCGTCACCAGCTCATAATCCTGAACCGGTACTTCCATCAAAGCTTCCAGAAGTCTCGCTCTTGCTTTCTGATTCTTTTTCTGATAAAAAGCCAGCTTCTCTCGACTCTCTTCCTCAGTAAGCAGCAAACGGAGATGTTTCTTCACCTTCGCATTCTCTTTCTGCTTGATCGGAAGCACTGTCTTAAGTGCCTGGATCATTGTTCCGCCATACTGCTCTTTCATCCATGCCGCCAGCGCGATCAGTCTCGCTTCGATTGCCACGCTGTTTCTGGAAATGTCTGTAATCTCCTTCACCTTTGACAGATCATAATTGCAAGTCTCTGATAATGAAGTCACATAACCTTTGATCTGCCGGTTTCCTTTTCCAAAAGGGATAATTACTTCCATCCCCGGATGCAGCTCGTCTTTCAGTCGTTCCGGTATTCGGTACTGAAAGATCTTATCCAGTTTTTCATGTTGTATATCTACAATAACATCTGCAAACACAATCTTATTTCTCTTTTAATTCTTCCAGAACTTCTTTGATCAGCACACGCTCATCCATCGGATGCTTCACGCCGCAGATCTCCTGATAGTCCTCATGTCCTTTTCCTGCCAGCACAATAACGTCACCCGGTTCGCCGTGTTCGATTGCATATTTGATTGCCTCTTTACGATCACAGATTTCCACATATTTTCCATCTGTCTTTGCGATTCCGGTTTTGATATCGTTAATAATATCCTGTGGTTCTTCAAATCTCGGATTATCTGATGTAATGATTGTCAGGTCTGCCAGTCTTCCAGATACCTCACCCATCTCGAATCTTCTGTCTTTAGAACGGTTTCCGCCGCATCCGAACAGACATACAAGACGCTTCGGATTATATTCTTTCAATGTTGTCAGAAGACTTTCAAGACTCATCGCATTGTGCGCATAATCGATCATCAGTGTAAAATCATCAGACACCTTGATCATCTCGATACGTCCTTTTACCTTTGCCTTCTTAAGTGCATCTTTGATCATCTCAACCGGCACTTGGAAATGGCGGCAGACTGAGATTGCAGTCAGTGAATTGTAAACACTGAACTTGCCTGGAACATCGATTTCCACATCAAAGTCCATCACGCCTGCAACATGATATGCAACACCAAGATATCCCGGTCTGGATACCAGTTCTACATTCTCTGCGCGAAGATCTGCCTCCGGTGAAAATCCGAATGTCTCAACCTTACATGTAGACCCTTTAAATACATCTTTGAAATACTTGTCATCCACATTGGCGATTCCGAGCTTACACTGTTTGAACAAAAGCCCTTTGCATCTCTTGTAATCATCAAAATCCTTATGCTCATTCGGACCGATATGATCTCTTCCAAGATTTGTGAAAATACCGATCTCAAATGGAATTCCCGCTGTTCTGTGAAGCATCAGTCCCTGTGATGAAACTTCCATAACAACACAGTCACAGCCAGATTCTACCATCTCTGCAAAATATTTATGGATTGTATAAGACTCCGGTGTTGTATTACATGCCGGGATCTTCTTGTCTCCGATAATTGCCTCGATTGTACCGATCAATCCAACCTTGTGTCCTGTCTCTTCAAGAATAGACTTGATCATGTAAGTTGTTGTTGTCTTTCCTTTTGTTCCTGTAATACCGATGACTTTCATCTTATCTGCCGGATATCCAAAGTAAGACGCTGACATCAGAGCCAGTGCATAACGAGTATCCTCTACCTTAATTACAGTCACATTTTCCGGCACTTCGACATCTTTCTCTACAACAACAGCTGCCGCACCTTTCGCCGCAACATCCGCTGCATATTTATGTCCATCAGATACTGCTCCGCTGATACACACGAAAACAGATCCTTCTTCCACTTTTCTTGAATCATTGATCAGTGTTGTTACTTCCGTAGAATCACTTCCCTGTACTACTGTGTAGTCCAGGCGTTCTAATAATTTATCTAATTTCATGATCTAACCCTCCTGTTCTGAACTGGTGTATTGCATCATTGACTTTCAGGCAAATAACGATTGTCTTAACCTTTATAGAATAACATAATCTCACCGCATATGCAAAAAAACCTACATAATCTTTCGTCCTGTTTTCGTCTTTCGAATCAGCCAGACACATCCAAATGACAATAACACAAGTCCCACACTCACTACCGGAATCATGATCCAGGCTGAAACTGTCTCTGGCTTAATATTTCTCTTATAAACATCAAGAAACATGATATGGATCAAATAAATTCCAAAGGAACATCCACAAAATCTGTCAATCCACTTCTTCGCCTGTTCGGACGGATTGAATTCGCTCTTTTTCAATCGTACTAACATAAGAAATGCCATCGCTGCTGCCAGTGCAAGCAGTGGATTACCATATTCCAGCAGACGTTCATAATGTTCTCCATCCTGCAAGGTTGCCGCATAGGTCAGCCCATAATTTAATGCCATGCATACTACAAAAATACCTGCCGGAATCATTTTCCCCTTCATCACATGCTTACGATATTTATATATATAATATCCGATAAATACATAATAAGAATAGATTCTGTCCCCCACCATTGGGACGGAATAATACATCTTTTCATCAAAAAATGTGGAAATATAATTGAACAAAACAGCTGCCGTAATCACCACAAGAAATGCGCGTTCCATCCGAAGGTTCATCCCTTTACACATAACCTGGAAAAAAGGAAGTACCAGATAGATCGGAATCATTGCATACAGATACCACAGATGCTGTTCTACCGGCTTATATAATAAATCTTTGATTTGATAAGGATCCTCCATATAAACTGCATTCCAGATCATATATATTACACTCCACACAAGCAGAACAATTAGAAAACGAAAGATTCTTTTTGCATGTTTATGAAGTGATTCCTGTCTTCCAAGCAGAAGTGCTCCTGTAATCATGAAAAAACATGGTACACTTATCCTTGCCAGCAGATTTAATAGCAGTGAAAAACTGTACTCCCCAATCGTAATATCGCCATAGGCTCTGCAGTAATAGTTTGATACATGGATCACAATAACAAATATAAAAGAAATCATTCGAATCAATTCCAGATTATAATTTTTCTCTTTCAATGCACGTTCCTCTTTCTATCTCTTCTAAATTCCATCTTTTTTCTTCTTTCCGTCCGGTTTATAAAATGTGCCTTTCACAACCGCACCCTTTCCATAACGGTTGTTTAGCTGTTCCAATGCGGCATTTAATTTCTTATGTTTCTCGTCCGGTTCTTTTGGAAATTCAATATCAAAAATTGTCAGCTGCTCCGGTGCATTCTCTTCTACTAACTTTGACGTTCGGATTCCGAGCAGACGGACAGGTTCTCCACTCCAGCTTTCACGGAACAAATTACATGCTGTCTCACATAAGATAACCGGATCATTCGTTGGCTTTTGAAGCTGCACCTGATGCGACATATTTCTGAAATCATAATAGCGAACCTCCACGCTCACCATCCCGGCTTTCTTCCCTGCCTTCTTCAGCCTGTTCCCCACGCTCTGCGCAAGCTCACGAAATACATCTCTCGCCTCTTCATAAGTCGTTGCATCCTCTGACAGAGTCGTTGAATTTCCTACTCCCTTTGCCTCTTCCGGTTCATACTGTACCTTATCGTCCCCGATTCCATTTGCGAAATTCCAGAGCATCCGGCCATGACTTTTTAAATGCAGCGTAATTACATTTACATCCGCATGAGCAAGATCTCCAATTGTATTAATTTCAAGTTTCTTGAAGACCTCCACACTTGAACGCCCTGCCATAAAGAGTTCTCCGATCGGAAGTGGCCACATTTTCTGCGGAACCTCTTCTGGAAATAATGTATGGATCCGATCCGGTTTCTGAAAATCCGAAGCCATCTTCGCTAGTAACTTATTGCTGGAGATTCCAATATTCACCGTGAATCCAAAACGCTTCTTCACTTCTTCTTTGATCTCCATTGCACCGTCCACCGGTGTTGGATATCGCCCGACAAGCTCTGTAAAATCCATATAACATTCATCGACACTGACCTGCTCAATCTTCTTTGTATATGTCCGCAGGAAATCCATCAGCATCCGGCTCTTTTCTCGATACATCTTATGATTCGGCGGTGCTGTCACAAGATTCGGACATTTTCGAAATGCATTTACTACAGGTTCACCCGTCTGAATCCCATAGGATTTGGCAAGTGATGATTTTGCAAGAACGATTCCATGACGAGAGCTCTGATCTCCGCCAATAATCGCCGGAATCTCCCGCAGATCCACTTTTGATCCATTTTTCAATTGTTCAACCGCCGTCCAGCTTAAAAATGCTGAATTGACGTCGATGTGGAAAATAATGCGCGCCATGGGAGCCTCCTTTTTGGATTCTGCCTGAGTTCTTTCTTAGTATTAATTCTTGTTGTATGCATATACATTCTGTCAGTTTTTTATTTTAACATATAATCTGCGCTTGTATCAATTGCTTCGATGAACGAAAAAAAGGCTGTGAAAAATCCAATTTTCTAAAAATCTCCAGAAAATTTTCATTTTTCACAGCCCTGTATATTATATCGTAACTATACTGATATTTTGATGTTGGGGGCAAAAGCCCCCAACTAGGATACCTACGGATTGTTTTGTGCAATGCACTCCCACAATCCTACCCACTATTCGCATATCGTGAAGCTTACGCTCCACTTTTATGCTCATATTGGGGCGGGTCCCAAGGCCATTACACCACCTTTGTGCAAGCACCGGTGGTTTCAGACCTTTTGACCCTGGTATCATATTTTATTTCTTCACACCTGCTGTCAGTTTACCGTCCTTCACATCGATCAAGATAGTGTCTCCACGTCCCACATCTCCTGCAAGGATCAGTTTTGCAGCTAATGTCTCTACATTCTTCTGCAAGTAACGTTTCAGTGGTCTTGCACCGTACATCGGCTCATATCCACCTTCCACAACAAAGTCTTTCGCTGCATCTGTCAGCTCGACACTCAGTTCACGTTCTTCCAGACGGCGATTCACATCAGCAACCAGAAGGTCAATGATGGAACGTACATTTTTCTTTGTCAGTGGTTTGAACATGATGATCTCATCCAGACGGTTCAGGAATTCTGGTCTGAAATGTGCTTTCAGATCACCCATTACCATCTCCTGACTTTGTTCATCGATCGAACCATCGTCCTTAATTCCTTCCAGCAAATAGTTTGCACCAATGTTGGAAGTCATGATCAAGATTGTATTCTTGAAGTCAACTGTACGTCCTTGGGAATCTGTGATTCGTCCATCATCCAGTACCTGCAGCAATACGTTGAAGACATCCGGATGTGCTTTCTCGATCTCATCGAAAAGTACAACAGAATATGGTTTTCTTCTGACTGCTTCTGTCAGCTGTCCGCCTTCATCGTATCCGACATATCCCGGAGGAGCTCCGATCAGTCTGGACACGGAATATTTCTCCATGTACTCACTCATATCGATACGAACCATGTTGTTCTCATCATCAAACAGGCTCTGGGCAAGTGCCTTTGCAAGCTCTGTCTTACCTACACCTGTAGGTCCAAGGAACAGGAAGGAACCGATCGGTTTTGTCGGATCTTTGATACCTGCTTTGGAACGGATGATTGCTTCAGTTACAAGCTCTACACCTTCATCCTGACCGATGACACGCTTATGCAGTTCATCTGCAAGGTGAAGAGTTTTGTTTCTCTCGCTCTCGTTCAGTTTTGCAACCGGGATCCCTGTCCATCTGGAAACGATTTTTGCAATCTCATCATCTGTAACGGATTCATGCACAAGAGAAAGATCTTTTGCCTTTACCTTTGCCTCTTCCTCTTCCAGCTGTTTCTGTAGCTGTGGAAGGCGACCATACTGAAGCTCTGCTGCCTTATTCAAATCATACTCTCTTTGGGCTTTCTGAATCTCCTTGTTCACCTGCTCGATCTGCTCACGGATCTTCTGCACATGCTCTACGGAGTTCTTCTCATTCTCCCACTGTACTTTCTTACTTGCATACTGCGCTTTCAGTTCTGCCAGTTCTTCCTGCAAATGTTCCAGACGCTCTTTACTTAAGCGATCTTCCTCTTTCTTAAGTGCAGACTCTTCAATCTCCATCTGCATCACACGACGGCGAAGCTCATCAAGCTCTGTCGGCATAGAATCAAGTTCTGTCTTGATCAATGCACACGCCTCGTCCACAAGGTCGATTGCTTTATCCGGCAGGAAACGATCAGAAATATATCTGTTCGAAAGTGTAACTGCCGCAACAAGCGCACTATCTGTGATCTTAACTCCATGGAAGACTTCGTATCTCTCTTTCAGTCCTCTCAGGATAGAGATTGCATCCTCAACGGTTGGCTCATCTACCAAGACCGGCTGGAAACGACGCTCCAATGCAGCATCCTTCTCAATATACTGACGATACTCATCCAGTGTTGTTGCACCGATACAATGCAGTTCACCTCTGGCAAGCATAGGCTTAAGCATATTTCCTGCATCCATCGCACCGTCTGTTTTACCGGCTCCGACGATCGTATGAAGTTCATCGATAAAAAGAATGATCTTTCCGTCACTGTTCTTCACTTCTTCAAGAACTGCTTTCAGACGTTCCTCGAATTCACCACGATACTTCGCTCCTGCTACCAGTGCTCCCATATCCAGCGAAAAGATTGTCTTATCTTTCAGACCTTCCGGTACATCTCCGCTGACGATTCGCTGTGCAAGTCCTTCTACAACTGCAGTCTTACCTACACCAGGTTCACCGATCAGCACCGGATTATTCTTTGTCTTACGGGACAAGATACGAATCACATTACGGATCTCTTCATCACGTCCGATGACCGGATCCAGTTTCTGATCTCTTGCTTTCTCAACAAGATCCTGGCCGTATTTATTCAATGTATCATAAGTTGCTTCCGGATTGTCAGAAGTAACTCTCTGATTTCCTCTTACTGTTGACAGCGCATGGAGGAAACCCTCTCTGCTGATGCCATATTCACGGAAAATCTGCTTCAACTCACGGCTTGCATACTTCAGCATTGCAAGAAACAGATGCTCAACAGAGACATACTCATCTCCCATCTGCTTTGCTTCATCTTCTGCATGGATCAGCACATTATTCAAGTCCTGACCGACATAAGCCTGACCTCCCTGTACCTTTGGTCTCTTGCCGATTGCCTGCTCGATACTGTTAATAAAGAGCTGGCCCTGAATGTTCATCTTCTCAAATAATTTTAAAATCAGACTGTCATCCTGTGTCAGCAGCGCATACAGCAAATGCTCCTGCGCCAGTTCCTGATTCCCGTTATCCGCAGCAATCTTCTCACAGTTCTGAACTGCCTGTAATGAATTCTGTGTAAATTTATTGATATTCATGGTCTTTCCCTCCTTTGAACCACAAATTTTCTTTTCCTGTGTTCTATTAGGAATATAGCACGTATTGTTAGCACTGTAAAGAGTCGAGTGCTAATTCTTTTCTAAAAATTTTGTAAAGTTCTTGTTTGACCACATTTTCACGCCAACTCCCCACACACCTCACAATATTTTCCAGAGTAAATGCTCCCCTTTTCCCAAATAAAATCAAAATCATGTTGCATCTTAAAATCTGAAAGCTGGATTTCTTTCAATATTCCTTTTTTTAATTCTTCTTCTACTGCCACCTTGTACATAAATGAAATTCCGCAATCCTTCTTTAAAAAACCAATAATTGTATGCATGTTTTCTACTTCAACATAATGTCTAAAATCCTGGATTTTCATTCCTCTAGCCTTCAATAGTTCTTCCAAAATATTTCTTGTCCCGGATCCGGCCTCTCGAACGAGTAATCTTTCATGAAGAAGTTCTTTCATCGAGTCTGGTATCCCTGCCTCGAATTTATGATCAGTCGCGCAGACTGCAATATAATCTTCCGTGCTATATCTTCTATGCTCATAATTCTCTTTCGGATAATTTCCCTCTACTAGAGCCATGTTGATAATTCCCTGATCGAGCAATGTTAATAGCTGTGTCGTATTTCCATAATGAATATGAAGATTCATCTCCGGATACTTCAGCAAGAAATTTGCCAGCTTATCTACAATCGCATATTCCCCGATCGTCATTGTAACTCCAAGTGACAGTGACTCTTCTTTCTGTTCTTTTCCTTTTATCTCTTGCTTGAGCACCAATTGATCATTCTTCATCGTCATCAGCCGTTTCTTAAGGATTTCCCCCGCATCTGTCATATAAAGCTGTTTATTATGATAAGAAAATAACCTGGCGTCATATTCTTTCTCAAGGAAATGTATATGCTGTGATACCGCCGGCTGTGTGATATGCAATCTTCTAGCTGCTTCTGTAAAGTTCATTGTCTCACAAACCATAAGAAATGTTTCTGTTCTAAAATCTAACATGTTCTTGTCTTCTTCCTCTTTTTCATATATTTTTTCTATTATTGTGATGTAAATGTCAAAAGTAAATTTTTCCACTCGTAGATGTAATTTGATCAACAATAAGATATTTTTATGCTTTAATAATATTATATAATTTCTTATTATCGTTTACCAGTGTTATAATCTATAATTGTTTCATAAAAATACAGTTGCTGACGCCCATAGTGCCGACAGTAACAAAAGACTTAAGAGAGGAAACTATCATGAATTTTATTCAGAAAAATTTCAAAGGAATTCTAGTCTGCTTTCTGATTGCGATTCCATCCTGGCTGATTGGAAAAGCATTCCCGGTAATCGGCGGACCTGTCATTGCGATTCTCGCCGGAATGGTAATCACCTGCTTTTGGACTGAAAAAGGAACAGCCGAATCAGGAATTAAATGGACATCTAAAATTATTTTACAGACTGCTGTTGTTCTGCTTGGATTCGGCATGAATCTCGGAGTTATCTTACAGACAGGAAAGCAGTCTCTTCCTATTATCATCAGTACAATTTCTACCTCTTTGATCATTGCATGGCTGCTCCGCAAGGTACTGAATGTTCCTTCCAACACTTCTATTCTAGTCGGAGTCGGTTCATCTATCTGCGGAGGATCTGCTATAGCTGCTACAGCGCCTGTCATTGATGCCGATGACACAGAAGTCGCACAGGCGATTTCTGTTATCTTTTTCTTCAATGTTATCGCTGCTGTACTTTTCCCGGTGCTTGGAAATGCACTCGGCTTCGACACAACAAGCGGAAATGCTTTCGGTGTCTTTGCCGGAACTGCGATCAATGATACTTCATCCGTAACTGCTGCCGCCTCTACCTGGGACAGCATGTGGAATCTTGGAAGTGAGACACTCAATACTGCTGTCACAGTTAAACTGACACGTACGCTTGCAATCATTCCGATCACACTTGTGCTCTCACTAATTCGTGCGAAATCAGCCGCAAAAGACGGAAAAACATCTGGTAAGTTCAGCTTAAAAAGAGCATTTCCGATGTTCATCCTGTACTTTATCATTGCGGCTGTCATTACAACTGTATGCATGAGCCTTGGTGTAAGCGCAGATGTATTTGCTCCGCTGAAAGAACTGTCTAAGTTCTTCATTATCATGGCTATGGCTGCAATCGGTCTGAACAGCAATGTTGTGAAGCTAGTCAAATCTGGTGGAAAACCAATCCTTCTCGGTGCTTCCTGCTGGGTTGGTATTACAGTCGTAAGTCTTGCAATGCAGCATGTAATGCATATATGGTAAAATATTGATTTTTCCATTACATGAGATGTATAATCTTCTTTGACTTTAAATCTATTTAGGAGAAAACAGATATGAATAGCAAATCAAATTCTCAGGCGATGGAGACTGAAAAGATTCCGCGCCTTCTGGCACAGCTTGCAATTCCTGCTGTTGTCGCCCAGATCATCAATCTTCTATATAACATTGTAGACCGAATCTATATCGGACACATTTCCGGTGTTGGAGCCGCGGCATTAACCGGCGTTGGATTATTTACACCGATCCTTATGCTGATCAACGCTTTTGCTATGCTTGCAGGTTCCGGTGGTGCTCCGCGTGCTGCGATATCTATGGGAAAGAAAGATAATAAAACAGCTGAAAAAATCCTTGGAAACTGTTTTGCACTTCTCATCCTTATGGCTGTCATACTTACTGTAGTCTTCTTTACATTTGCACCACAGCTGTTGACACTTTTTGGAGCCAGCGAGAAGACACTGCCGTACGGAGTAGCATACGCACGAATCTATATCCTTGGAAGTATCTTTGTCTTAATCGTGATGGGAATGAATCCATTTATTACAACACAGGGATTTGCCAAGATCAGTATGATGACTACTGTGATCGGAGCTGTGATCAATATCATTCTTGATCCGATTTTTATCTTTGTATTCAATCTTGGTGTAAAAGGTGCCGCACTTGCCACTGTTTTAAGTCAGGCTGTCGGTGCAATTTGGATTCTTCGTTTCTTATCCGAGAAGAAGACGATCCTTCATCTTAGAAAAGAAAATTTCAGATTACAAAGGGATGTTATCTTACCATGCCTTGCACTTGGTATTTCCACTTTTGTCATGCTTTCTACAGAAAGTATTCTCTCCATCAGCTTTACTTCCAGTCTGTCAAGATATGGTGGAGACCTTGCTGTCGGAGCCATGACGATCATTACAAGTGTCAGCCAGCTTGCCACGCTGCCACTGCAGGGAATCTGCCAGGGCGGTCAGCCGATCATGAGTTATAACTTCGGTGCCGGCAATAAAGAGCGAGTAAAAAAAGCCTTCTTTACACAATTTAAGGTTTGTACGATTTTCACCAGCTGTTTCTGGCTGATCATGCTGCTGTTTCCTAAGCTGTTTGCAGGAATCTTTTCCAACAATACGGATCTGATCACTTATACCGCATGGGCGCTGAGAATCTATATGGCAGGTATTTTCTCCCTCGGATTCCAGGTTTCATGTCAGCAAAGTTTCATGGCATTGGGACAGGCAAAGGTCAGTCTGCTGCTCGCCTGCTTAAGAAAACTGATCTTGCTGATTCCGCTGATCTTTATCCTGCCACACTTTATTCAGGATAAGGTTTTTGCAGTCTTTCTTGCAGAACCGATCAGTGATATTGTTGCAGCCACAATCACAACAATCACATTCATGAGCCGCTTTAATGGAATTCTGAATAAAGGCAGTAAAATGAAAACCGCAGAATAAATTTTATATGACTATAATGAAAAAGTACCGAAATTCATTGACGAATTATAACTCAATGAATCTCGGTACTTTTTTATTGTATTATTCCTATTGACAAAATATGTTTTATAGAATATACTCTTGTCTAACTTATAAACCTACCTTTTAAATAGGTTTATAACTTCATTTTTATCAGAGACACGGGACAACAAATGTTTTACAGAAAGAAAGGAACGTCATGAGAAAAAACAAACTTGGAATCTTTACGATCGTCGGATTGGTCATTAGCGGACAAATCACATCTGCCCAGATCAATCAAAAAGAAACGGAAACAGCTGTGACTTACACGATTGGATACCTTCCTATCACACATGCCCTTCCGGTATTCGAAGAAAAAGAGCTTCTCGAAGCGGAAAATAGTGGCATCCAAATCAAGCTTCAGAAGTTCAGCTCCTGGTCCGATCTGACAGATGCCTTACATGCCGGAAAAATTGACGGTGCATCAGAGCTTATTGAACTTGCGATGAGTGCAAAAGCAAAAGGTGTAGATGCGATCCATCCCGGATATGGGTTCCTTTCCGAAAATCCCGAATTTGTTGAGGCATGCGAAAAAGAGGGGATTGCTTTTATCGGCCCCAATGTAGATGTCATGTATAAAATGGGGGATAAGATTTCTTCCAAGAAAATGGCAATCGAATGTAATGTTCCCATCATCCCCGGTGTTGACCATGCAGTCAGAAGTCTGGATGAGGTAATGGAGGTTGCCCGGAAGGTCGGCTATCCCGTTATGCTGAAGGCATCCAACGGCGGCGGCGG
>ENA-ORLW01001582-ORLW01001582.1-human-gut-metagenome-genome-assembly--contig:-NODE-1582-length-24322-cov-21.170509_pt1 | contig 24322 bp, 19 predicted proteins | sample MGYA00243017_ERZ508829 | MGnify/ENA primary metagenome ERZ508829 (study PRJEB26277, sample SAMN04329776) | human gut metagenome | biome: human-associated habitat | host: Homo sapiens | place: USA...
AGATACAAACGTGAATTAGAACGAATTACAGGGACACATATAGAAATTGGCAATGCATGTGTTCCATAGAAGAAATAGTAAAAACAATTTTAAATAGCAAAACTTATGAAGACTTTATTTATAACTTTGAGTTTATTATTTGCCGCAGTAGCCGGCACAGTATACGCAGCTAATGAAAAGGACCCGCAGGTAAGCGAAGTTCGTAAGGTGGAAGCTTTTTCTTCTGTAAAGGTAACATCTGTAGCGACGGTGTATTTCACGCAGAGTAATTCGTATTCTCTGAAAATAGAAGGTAGGGAAGAGTATGTAACCACTACTACTACAGAAGTGAAAGGAGATTGCCTGATTATCGGTTTCAAGAATAAGAAAGATGGTGATAATAATCGCAACAAAGGGGTGACCATCTATCTGAGTGCACCCGATCTGAAAGATGTAGAGTTTACTGGTGTAGGCTCTTTCAATTGCGAAGGTGCGCTGAAACTGAATGATGTCAAGTTCGAGATAGAAGGCGTGGGTAAAGTGAATGTGAAAGACCTGACCTGTAAATCTTTAGTTGTAAAGATGGAAGGTGTAGGTAAAGCTGATATCCATGTGGATTGTGACCGTTTGCGTGCCAGTATGGAAGGCGTAGGCAGCGTTACCCTGAGCGGACGGGCACGTCAGGCAGACATCTCTAAGGGTGGTATTGGTGGAGTGAATACACGTAACTTGAAGATTGGAGAATAATGATAAAGCAATATTTTACTCAGGCCTGGGCACAGCTTCGGCAACAGCCGCTGATAAGTGCTGTCAGCATAGCCGGTACGGCACTTGCCATCTTCCTCATTATGTTGGTGGTGATGATGCAGCAGGTGAAGGTGGCGCCTTTTGCTCCGGAGAGCAACCGTGACCGTTTTCTGCATGTCCACTACATGAGTATTACGAATAAGAATTGGGGTGGTGGTAGCAGTAACGGTCCGATGGGACTCAAGACGGCACGCGAGTGTTTCCAATCCCTGAAAACACCCGAAGCTGTGACTATCTACACCTGCATGGTAGTTTCTACGCCTGTAAACTTGCCGGGACAACCCGGCACAGGTATCGACCTGCTGCAAACGGATGATGCTTTCTGGCATGTGTTCGATTTCTCTTTCATTGCCGGAAAACCCTATGATCGGGCTACATTTGATGCCGGACAGCCGGTAGCAGTGATTACCGAAAGCGTAGCACGTCGATTATTTCAAACGTCGGATGCTATCGGTCGTGAGTTCCTCCTGAACCATGCGCCATACAAAGTGGCGGGCGTGGTAAAGGATGTTTCTACACTGGCTACCGTTGCTTACGGGCAGGTATGGGTACCTTATACTTCAACGGAAATAACTAAGGATACTTGGAGTGATGAGCACATGGGTATGATGAGTTGCACCATCCTGGCACGGAGCCGCGATGACTTCGAAGCTATCCGTGAAGAAGCGGAACGACGCAGGCAAGAGTACAATGTCATACTCGGCGAGGATGGCTATGAACTGATTTATCGTAATCGTCCTTATGATCAGGAGAAGAGTTCGATTGCGTTCAGTGCTAATCAGGAGCCCGACGTGGAGCAGCATCGCCGTCAGCGTATGATTATTTTTATAATCCTGTTGATAGTACCTGCCATCAATTTGAGTTCGATGACTCAAAGCCGCTTACGCCAACGTGTGGCAGAGATAGGCGTACGCCGTGCATTCGGATCTACGAAGATGGAACTGATGGGGCAGATTATTTCAGAGAACTTGGTAGTGACGTTGCTGGCTGGTGCTTTGGGGTTGTTGTTGAGCGTGGCGTTTGCTTATCTGGGTAACTCGTTGCTGTTTGCACAGGAATTCAGTCAGACGCTGAGTCCTCCGGCAGTGGATGCCGGTATATTGCTGCATGCGTCTACTTTCGGTTGGGCATTGCTGTTCTGCTTTGTGCTGAATTTGTTGAGCAGCGGTTTCCCGGCGTGGCGTGCTTCAAGAGTGGGAATTGTAAATGCGTTGGGCGGTCGCCTACATTAATCACTAAACATTAATCATTAAAGAAAATGACCAAGAAACTTCTTGTACAAATAAAGAATGAATGGCGCAATAATCTCTGGCTGGCGCTGGAGCTACTTGTGGTGAGTGTAGTGATGTGGTATGTGGTAGACTACCTGTACACCCGTGCCGCCACTTATCTGGAACCACGCGGATTTAATATAGAAAATTGTTACCTGATAGAGCTAGGTGAACTGACGCCAAAGAGCCCGGATTACATTGCCGATCGGAAATCCGAAGATACTCACAATGATATTGCCGAACTGGTAGAAAGGTTGCGTCGTCGCCCGGAAGTGGAAGCTGTCAGCCTTTCACAGAACTCCTATCCCTATAATGGAAGTAACAGTAGTGGAGAGGTGAAAATCGACACGTTGAACTCTCCCGGTTGGACTATCCGTCGCATGGTGACCCCCGACTTTGTCCGTGTCTTCCGTTATCAGGGTGCACAAGGTGAGACGCCCGAACAAATGGCTGAAATGCTGGAGCGTGGTGAGATCCTTACTTCTAACAACCTTTATAGTAAATATAATCGTAAAATGACTGAATTCATAGGCCAACGCTTTCAGCTTTTTGGTGATACAACAAAGACCTATCGTTTGGGGGCTGCATTGCAAAACGTGCGTTATCATGACTATGATCAGGCTCGTAATTCGTACTGTTTTTTATGCAAGCAGTCGTTCTACTATGTAGGTCTGGAACTTTGCGTCCGCGTTCGTGAGGGACAGGATAATGACTTTATCCAACGTTTGAAAGCGGACAGTGAAGCTCAGTTTCGCATAGGTAATATTTTTATTTCAGAAATCCGTTCCTTCCATGATATACGTCGTAACTTCCAACAAGCATGGACCAATGATATCCGTAACTATGTAATGGGTATGGGGTTCCTGCTTTTGAATATCTTCCTCGGGCTGCTTGGTACATTCTGGTTCCGTACCCAGCAACGTCGTTCGGAGATTGCGTTGCACAAAGCACATGGAGCGACAGATCGTGCCATCTTCAGCCGCTTGCTAAGTGAAGGGCTGTTATTGCTGGCTGTTGTCACACCGATAGCGTTGGTTATCGACTGGAATCTGGCACACATGGAACTGAATTCGTGGAGAAACAACACTACGCTGGAGTGGGATCGGTTATTACTTTGTGCAGCTATCAGCTTTGTTTTGATAGCACTGATGATTGCCATTGGTATTGGTATTCCGGCACGTAAGGCAATGAAGGTACAACCGGCTGAGGCTTTACATGACGATTAAAATAGCTTTAATATGATACGACTCTACTTCCTTCAAGCCCTTTACCACTTGCGCGAGAACCCTATTATTACCTGGGTGTCCGTGTTAGGTACGGCAATGGCCATCTGTATGATAATGGTGCTTGTCATCACTTTCCAGGTGCGTCTCGTAGATTGTGAGCCTGAAGTGAATCGCTCACGTACGCTCCATGTTCCTTATATGTCCGTCAAGCAGAAAGGGAAATCGGACAATGAATCGGCTAATTCCTCTATGTCTGTGCGTACTGGACGTGAGTGTTTCCGTACGTTGACAACGCCTGAAGCTGTCACTCTGGTCAGCGGTGCTGATAAAGTGCGTGCCTCTGTGCCTGCCGGATCGAAAGCTACCGCAGACATGGTACAAACCGATGAAGCTTTTTGGACTGTTTTTAGTTTCCGTTTCCTTAGTGGCGCAGGATTTACCCGCGCCGACTGTGACGCCGGATTGCCGCATGCCGTGTTGAGTGCCAGTATCGCCCGTCAACTTTTTGGTACTACCGATGTTGTTGGGCATACGATACAATTAAACTATGTGGATTACACCGTTACAGGTGTTGTAGCGGATGTGTCTATGCTTGCTACGGCTGCTTATGCGCAAATATGGGTACCTTATACTGCCGCTGATGCGGAATCCCTTTCCTGGCGGGATGACACTATGGGTCCTATGCATGCTGTTATCCTTGCCCACTCATCGGCAGATTTTGATGCGATTCGAAAGGAAACAGAACTCTTACGCCAAAAGTATAATGACGGATTACGGGATGTAGAGATTTTCTATCGCGGGCAACCCGATACACAACTGGCTTATCTCTATCGCCGTTGGTACGCCGAACCTGATGTTCCCGGGGTAATGTTACGTTATGGCATCGTTATCGCCATCTTATTATTGGTGCCGGCAGTGAATCTGTCCGGTATGACCCTTTCACGCATGCGTCGCCGTATGGCGGAGATCGGTGTGCGTAAGGCGTTTGGCGCCACTGGCGGTGAATTGATGCGGCAAGTCTTCTTTGAGAATTTTGTACTGACGTTGCTGGCCGGTGTTGTGGGATTAGCGTTGAGTTATGCAGCTACATTCCTGCTGAACGATTTTCTCTTCAGTAATTCGATGAATGCCTACCTCAGTGGAGAGACGGCGCTGACTCCCGGTATGTTATTATCACCGTGGGCATTTATAGCAGCTTTCGCGTTCTGCCTCCTGATGAATGTACTTTCTGCCGGTATTCCTGCATGGCGTGCTTCGCGAATGAATATTACTGATGCAATAAACCAAAGATAGCTATGAAGAATCTACTTACACAAATTAAGAATGAATGGCGAAGTAACCTCTTCCTGCTCGTGGAGTTACTACTGGTTTTTGCTGTACTTTGGTACATTGTAGACTGGGTTACTGTCACTGCACGTGTCTATCGCGCCCCGATGGGTTTTGATACGGAACATTGCTATAACTTATCTTTTAGCACCTTGACACCCAAGTCGGCGCTTTATAATCCCGACCTCACGGTTGAGAATAATATAGATGCCTTGCTTGAGATAACGGAACGCTTACGTCATCGTCAGGGAGTGGAGGCTGTCTCCATTTCACAGAATTGTTACCCTTACAATGAAGGGAGTAACAGTACTCAGTTTTATTTGCAGGATAGTATCTATGTGGGTGCTTGCTTGGTTTGGTCTGATCCTGATTTCTACCGTGTTTTCCGTTATCAGGCAGTTGATGGAGGCTCTTCCGAGCAACTGGCGGCCGCTATTTCCGACCAAACCATGATTGTCACGTCCAATGTCACTGAGGACTATCCGGTACTTGGTTTACCCGATGCACGCCCGCTATTGAATCGTGAAGTGGCTCTGACTTATCCCGATCGTGGGTATCATCGTCGTATTGCTGCCATTGCCGTTCCTGTACGCCGTTCTCATTTTGAAACATCGCACGAATGGGGCGGGGCGTTTATCGGGCATAATCTGAACAGAGACGAGCTGATTAATGAGCTGGGTAACGTGCGCTATGTTCAGGTGAGTCTCCGTGTCTCGCCTAATGCTGATAATGATTTTGTTGATGCGCTTATGGCGGATGCCGACCGCTTATATCGGGTAGGCAATATCTTTCTGCTGGGGGCATCTTCTTTCAGCGACCTGCGCTACATTAGCGAACTTGAAGATGTGAACGAAGTGAAAACACAGCTTTGCATCCTTTTCTTCTTGATGCTGAATATTTTTCTGGGAGTTATTGGTACGTTCTGGTTTCGCACGCAGCATCGTCGTCGTGAAGTGGCGTTGCGTATGGCAATGGGATCCAGTCGTCGCGGTATCTTTCTGCGTCTGATGGGAGAAGGTATATTACTCTTGACGGTAGCTGCCATCCCTGCTTTGATTATTGCTTTTAATGTGGGGTTTGCCGAGTTGGTGGATATCAGTAAAATGCAATTTACGGTCGACCGGTTCCTGATTGCCGCAGTACTTACGTGGTTGCTTATGGCGTTGATGATTGTTGTCGGCGTCTGGTATCCTGCTTATAAAGCCATGCAGTTGCAGCCTGCTGAAGCGCTTCACGACGAATAGTGTTGTTTTAATAAAAAGATATACCTATGATAATCAGACAAGCATTTACACTTTTACGACAGAATCCGTTTTTCAGCGTTGTTTCCATCATCGGTACGGCGGTGAGTATTGCTTTTGCCATGGTAGTCTATATGGTTTATGACATTCAGACTGCCAATATTCGTCCCGAATCACATCGTGATCGAATGGTTTATTCTTCTTATGGTTATAGTTATCGTAAGGCAGATCATAGTAATGCAAATACGGGCATGTCTTACCAGGCTGCCAGTCGTGTTTTCGGGGATCTACCCGGTGCAGAACTTGTCACTTATACCAGCTATTCCACCATGGAGTATTGCGGCGTTTCACCGGAACAAGGCCGTCGTTGCGAAAAGCGTCGTGTTGATCTGAATTTCTGGCGGCTTTATGACATTCGTTTCATAGCCGGTCGTCCTTTCGATCAACAAGAGTTTGATGCTTGTGCAGATGTTGTAGTCATTGCCGAGCGATTGGCACGCGAAGCTTTCGGTTCGACTGAAGAAGCTATTGGCAAGAACTATTTTGTTGGTTTCCGTCCCAAACGTGTAGTAGGGGTTACGGAAGATGTAAGTTCTCTTTTCACCTTTGCTTATGGCGAGGTGTGGGTACCTTACTATACTAAAGATCCGGCTTGGGGGAGTGAAGGTTTACGTGGTGGCTTTGAAGCGATGGTATTGTGTAAACCTGATGTCGATCCTAGTGAAATGAAACAACAGATAGAGAGTTCGCTGGATCGCCTGAATGCGTCACTTACTGAATATGAGTTGGTACTTCCCGACCTGAGTACTTACGTCGAGCGCCAGTTCTTCCGCGATGATTTTCTTAATCCTATGGCTACTTGCATCTTTCTGGGACTTATTTTACTCATTGTGCCTGCAATCAATGTCAGTGGTCTTATCTCTTCTCAGATGTCACGTCGTCTGTCGGAACTTGCGGTGCGCAAAGCTTATGGTGCCAGTCGTCTGACCTTGATGTCACAGTTACTAATTGAGAACTTGCTGATGGCGTTTATCGGTGCGTTACTGGGATTCCTGCTCTCATGTCTGTTATTATGGTTGGGTAAAGATTGGATGTTGGCAGGCGGATATACCAGTGGAAACTTTGAAGTCAGTATTTGGCTTTTCCTACGGCCTGCTGTATTCCTGATGGTATTGGGTGTATGTCTGCTTTTCAATTTGCTATCCGTATTTATTCCGGCATGGAATGCCACTCGCCGTCCGATAGCAGAAGTTATCAGTGGAGAATGATTGTTTAAACTAAAGATAAACCATTATGATAAAGTCCATTCTGACCCAAATCTGGAACCAACGCCGCTTGAACGGTTGGATCTTCGCGGAACTGCTGATTGTTTTCGTGCTGTTATGGTATTGTCTTGACATGCTCTATGCCTTTGCTTATGCAGAACGTCAGCCTAAAGGGTATGATCTGGAGCATGTATATAAAGTCAGTATTTCCACGAATCCCACTCAGTTGGTGCTTTGTTCTTCTGAAGATAGTTTGCAAAATTTCTGGTTCAAGCCTATGGAGGAAGTATTCCGTCGTATCAAACAAAATCCGGATGTGGAGAGTGCCAGTATCTGGCTTGGCTCTGATGCTTATGCTCGAAACACTGTATTCCAAGGATACACTACAGACAGTATAAGTGTGAAGGATGCTAATATTCGTTATGTATCTCCTGAATACTTTGATGTAATGCGGATTCCGATACAAGAAGGTACAGGAATGTTTTCTACAGATATGAATGCTTTTGAAAGCACTTCCGGTTCTTCGCTGTCATTTGCTTCAGCCGAGTGGAATCCAGCTGTCATTCCATTGCCTGCCGTCGTTACATTAGACTTGGCTGACAGCCTTTTCCACACTCATAAGGGAGTATTGGGGAAGGAATTCTTTGACTACTATGCAGGTAGTAGTCTTCGTTACCGGGTGACTGCCGTATGCGACCATCAGAAAACAGATGATTATGCCCGTTATGAACCTTTCATTCTGACTCCTCTTCCGAATTGGTTTTACGGCATGCAGGCTATTCCTTTTATTTCCATTCGCGTGCGTCCCGAAGCTGATACAAATGATTTTGCAACCCGCTTCTTTCGTGATATGACTCCTCAGTTGCAGGTTGCTCCGTTCTATCTGTTTGAGGTCCGTAGCTATGATGAACAGAAAACGGAGCGTGATGCATCCGAGGGGATTACTCCGTATATCCGCAGTGCACGGCTTATCGCTATATTCTTTAGCTTCAATGTTTTTATCGGGTTGATGGGCACTTTCTGGTTCCGTACCCGTCACCGTCGTAGTGAAATAGCTTTGCGTATGGCGATGGGAAGCAGTCGTTCCCGGATACGTTCCCGGCTGTTGGGAGAAGGGTTGCTGTTGTTGGTGCTGGCTGCTATTCCGGCTCTGATTATTTGCGGTAATCTGGTTATGGCGGAAGCCATAATGACAGAACAGGCTGATGCTACCGGACTTCGCTTTGTTGTAGTCTCATTATTCACTTTCTTTCTTATGACTTTGATGGTAATTGCCGGTATCTGGTTCCCTGCTGCACAGGCGATGCGAGTGAAACCGGCGGATGCCTTGCACGACGAATAGTCAGTTTTTCTTCTATATGTGCACCTTTTTTTTTGCATGGGGTAAAAGAAAAGGTGCATTCTGTTCTGTATTTCAATATAATCCGTATATTTGCGAGGAAAATTCATAGCACATTTATTCAAAACAGAAGAAAAACGAGATATGAAGAGACGCTTATTCCTCGTGATGCTGATAGGCCTGTTTCCTTGCATTGTATTTGCCGGACACCTTTATGCTGCGGAACGTACATACAACGTGCTTTTCATCCAGTCATATAATCATCGTACTCCTTGGAATGACCGCTTGACGGAAGGAGTGCGTGATGGCCTGTCACGTGGAGGTATAAAAGCGAAAGTCACAACAGAATATTTGGATGCTGATTACTGGACTTTTGCATCTGAGTGTGTCATTATGCGGCGTATTTGTGAACGGGCACGTCAAAAAAACACGGATATTATTATTACAAGCAGTGATGAGGCTTTTTATACATTGATGCATTGTGGAGATTCCTTGCCTTATAAACTACCGGTTGTGATATCGGGTATCAAATATCCCAATGAAAAGCTGATCTCGAAGTTACCCAATGTTTGTGGGTATACATCCAAGATTGATTTCGTGCACCTACTCGAAAATGCACGTCGTGTATTTCCCAATCGTACAGAAGTTATTTGTGTTTCGGACAGTAGTCTTTTAGGACTTAAAGGTGTTGCTGAACTGGAGCGTATATGGCCCAATTTCCAGGAGCTTCATCCGGAATATAAGATGAAAGTAATGAATGTACAGTCACAGGCTCCTAATCCTGTCATTTCCTCTATTTGTTATGATTATAATGCCTATAACCGCATTGTCATTGCCCCCAAATGGACACCGTTCCTTTCTTTCATCGGAAAAAACTCTAAAGCTCCGGTTTTTGCCGGACAAAGTCTGGCATTGACTAACGGAGTATTCTGCGTGCACGATATGGAACCTTACGAAGGAGCTAATGCGGCAGGAAAGTGTGCTGCACAGGTGTTGCAAGGAGCTATCCCTTCGGTGATAGGGGTCGTGGACCTTCCCGGTAAACTGCTTTATGACTTCAAGCAGTTGGAATTTTTTAGAGTGAATGCGGATAAAGTGAGTGATAGTGGCATTATCATGAATGCACCGCTGATGGAGCGCTACCGTATCTGGTTTGTGCTGTTTTACTCTGTCGTGGTAGGTGCATTGGTCTTTCTTGTTATCTGGCTCTATCGCTTGAACCGTCATGAATCACGTCGTCGTATGCACGCCCAGACGCGTTTGCTGATACAGAACCGCTTGGTGGAGCAGCGTGACGAATTTGATAATATCTTCTGTTCTATCCGTGACGGACTGATAACTTACGATACGGATTTCCGTATACATTTTGTCAACCGTGCTTTGATGTTGATGCTCGAACTGGACCCTGACACTCATACGGCACGTTCTTACGAAGGGCAGATGGCAGGTTCCATCTTCCATATTTATTCAAACGGAGAAGACATCCTGCAATCATTACTGAAACAGGTGAGGACAGAGCGTCGTGTAATCCCTATTCCGGAAAAGGCTTTCATGCAGGAAGTTCATAAGGGAACCTATTTTCCTGTTTCCGGTGAAATTGTGCCGATTTACTCCAAGAACAAGATGACTGGTATGGCTATTTGTTGCCGCAATATCTCGGAGGAAGAAATGCATAAACGCTTCTTTAATCTGGCTGTGGATGCAAGTTCCGTATATCCTTGGCAATATGACGTACGTACGCACAGTTTCCATTTCTCAGGTGCATTGCTCGATTACTTCGGGCTTCCCGGCAAGCAGACCATCTTGCGGAAAGAATTGGAGCTTTTTATTCATTCGGATGATTTGGAAGAGGCTCGTCGACATTTCACAGCTATTTTCAAAGGCGAGGAAACGGATACCCGGATGAGTTTCCGTATGCGTAGCGGAGAAGGTAAATATGAATGGTGGGAATTCCGTAGTGCTTCTTACAATGGCCTGGATTCCGAGGCACCTTATATGGTATTGGGTGTTTGTCAAAGTATCCAGCGTTATAAGGCTACCGAAGAAGAGTTGATAGCAGCCCGTGACAAAGCTTTGCAGGCTGATACTCTGAAGTCGGCTTTCCTTGCCAATATGAGCCATGAAATCCGTACTCCGTTGAATTCTATTGTCGGTTTCTCCGACTTGCTGAAGGACATTGAAGCATTCAGTCCTGAGGAAGTGAAACAGTTTGTGGATACGATTAACACGAACTGTACCTTATTGCTGGCACTGATTAATGATATTCTCGATCTGTCCCGTATCGAGTCCGGTTCAATGGACTTCCGTTTTGCCGGATACAACCTCACGTTTGTAATGCAGCAGATCTATGACTCTCAGCGCCTGAGTATGCCTCGGGGGGTAGAGCTGGTCATGAAGCTGCCCGAAGGTGAGGGTAAATCGATAGTAACGGATTCTGTCCGTCTGAAACAGGTGATTAACAACTTCATCAACAATGCCAAGAAGTTCACTACTCAAGGCTCTATCACTTTCGGTTTCCAGACAGAAGAGCCGGGCTATACCGTTTTCTTTGTGGAAGATACCGGAAGCGGCATTTCGGAAGAAAATCAGCGACGCATATTCGAACGTTTCTATAAAGTGGATAGCTTTACGCAAGGTGCCGGTCTGGGACTGAGTATCTGCCAGACTATTGTAGAGCGTTTCAGAGGGGAAATAAACGTATCTTCTGAATTAGGAAAAGGTACACGCTTTACAGTACGTGTACCTGATTTTAATGAATAGTATTATTCAACTCTTTTGCATCCGTTCGCTTGCAGGAATTCATCCAGCAGTATTTCGTAATTTCCCTGTATCAGGATATGATGGTTTCCCAATGGATTTTTGAGGAAATACTCTGCGGGTGTATCCATTTTAATGCGTACCTGTGTGCGGCACATATTAATGTAGTTCGTATTCTCGGTCAGGGTGCCTGTGCTCAGGTAATATTCGTCCAGACATTCTCCGCCACATTTTACCAGAGTGACGTGTCCCGTAGGCAGGATTCCTTGAATACCGATACCCATCTCTGTTTCAAAGTGATTGCGGATGATGTATTGTTCGGTTTGTGCAATACCTACGGTACAGTGAGCAAGTACGATTTCGTTGGTGCGTGCATTGATCATGGAAGGGTTTGCCATGAAAGAAGCCTTGCCGGTCAGCACTTTTACGGCAAGTTGGGTAAAGATAGATTGCAGGTCACCTTCACATCCGGCAATGATACCGTCATCGTTCAATAGGGAGAGGGCGAGGCATCCGGTGGTTCCGGTTTGTTCTATCAGTTTAAAACAGCTCAGGGTGAGTGCACTCAGTTTTTCTTCCTCCACAATCCGTTTAATGGCGCGATACAGGCGCATGGCTTTTATCAGATCCTCCGGTGTAGCTTCGCGGCAGGCAAGCGCTTTACCGGCAAAAGCAGCGCAGGCTTCGCCCACTTCGTCGTCTGTTACCTGATTGTAATATTCATAAACGCGTTCCAGTGAAATGTCGGTGTATTCAATTCCCCAGCGCCGTTTGGAAAGAAGGTAATCTACATTGCTGGCAACAAGCCAGGAAGAGGGGGAGCCTATTACGCCGATACGCGATCCGAAGAGTGCTTGTTGAGCTTTGAAGTTACTGTGGAGTACGAAGATACGTTTGATGATTTCGGGTAATTCTCCGTGGAGGATTTCACTTTTCATACCCCGGCCACGTAGCCAGGACGAGATTTCGAGAGCGGCGGCCAGTGAGTTTTGCATACCGTCCGCCAGTAAGATTGCAGGGCGGGGCAGAGACTCGAAGTGCTGGATAACCAACCGTTCTACACCGCCGGTAGCAATGAAAAGCAGGCTGAAATCGTCTTTAGTGAGTTTGTTTATGTTTTGATATTCTACAATATTTACAGTGAAATATTTCTCCAGTTCGTTTAATATAAGTTCGTGTGAGCCGAGAATGGATGCTTGTTTATGCAGCAACGATGCAAATGTTATCAGGTTTAATACCATGGCATTGTATATGATTTACGATTTGACACTCAAAGGTACAATTTCTTTTGAATTCATCACTATCTTTTAAGTCATAGCTAGTGTTTTTAAACTTTTTTGCCAATGCTTTCCCGTCATTTCAAATAAAGTGTTACTTTTGCACCTTCGATTGCATATATATGAAAGTGTATCGTCAATCGTTAATATTTATTTGTCAAATTGTAAAAACTTAGACATGCCAGCAATATCTATTCGCGGAACGGAGATGCCCGCGTCTCCTATCAGAAAACTGGCTCCTCTGGCTGACGCAGCCAAGCAAAGGGGAGTGCATGTATTCCACCTGAACATCGGACAACCCGATTTGCCCACACCGCAAGTCGCGATTGATGCGATACGCAATATCGACCGGAAAGTTCTGGAATATAGTCCCAGTGCAGGATATCGCAGTTACCGTGAGAAGCTGGTGGGCTATTATGATAAGTTCAACATCAAACTGACGGCAGATGATATCATCATTACGTCCGGTGGTTCGGAGGCGGTATTGTTCTCCTTCCTGGCGTGCCTCAATCCGGGTGACGAGATTATTGTTCCCGAACCGGCTTACGCTAACTATATGGCGTTTGCCATCTCTGCCGGTGCTAAGATACGCACCATTGCCACTACCATAGAAGAAGGTTTTTCGCTTCCTAAAGTAGAAAAGTTTGAAGAGCTGATTAACGAGCGCACCCGGGCTATCCTGATCTGTAATCCTAATAATCCGACAGGTTATCTTTATACCCGTCGCGAAATGAACCAGATACGTGACCTTGTGAAGAAGTACGATTTGTTCCTCTTTTCCGATGAAGTGTATCGTGAGTTTATTTATACGGGTTCTCCTTATATCTCTGCCTGCCATTTGGAAGGTATTGAAGACAATGTGGTACTGATTGACTCCGTATCCAAGCGTTACTCGGAATGTGGTATCCGTATCGGTGCTTTGATTACGAAGAATGCGGAAATACGTAGTGCTGTAATGAAGTTCTGCCAGGCACGTCTCAGTCCTCCGTTGATTGGTCAGATTGCTGCCGAAGCTTCTCTGGATGCCGATGAGGATTACCTGCGCGATACGTATGATGAATATGTAGAACGCCGTAAGTGCCTGATAGACGGACTGAACCGTATCCCCGGTGTGTATTCGCCTATTCCTATGGGAGCATTCTATACAGTGGCAAAACTTCCGGTGGATGATTCCGATAAGTTCTGTGCCTGGTGTCTTTCTGACTTCGAGTATGAAGGACAAACCGTATTCATGGCACCTGCTTCCGGCTTCTATACTACTCCCGGTTCCGGTCGGAATGAAGTGCGTATAGCCTATGTGCTGAAGAAGGAAGACCTGACCCGTGCGCTTTTTGTCTTATCAAAGGCATTGGAGGCATATCCGGGAAGAGTTGAATAAATACGTAAGAAGAACACAAGTTATTATGACATGAGTTTAGCCCTGTTTTTGGCCCGACGTATTTATCGCGACAGCGATGCGGGAAAGCAAGTTTCCCGTCCTGCCGTGCTCATTGCCCTGATAGGTGTTGCTATCGGTCTGGCGGTGATGATTATCACGGTGTCGGTGATTGTCGGGTTCAAGAACGAAGTGCGTGGTAAAGTAATAGGTTTCGGTGCGGACATTCAGATAACGAATTCGGATGCTGCACGTTCCTACGAGACGCGTCCTGTGGTGGTGAATGACAGTGTCATCTCCATTCTATCCGAATATCCTGAGGTGAAGCATGTGCAGCGCTATTCCACCAAACCGGGCATGGTAAAGACTGCCGAGGATTTTCAAGGCATGGTTCTGAAGGGGATAGGACCAGAGTTTGATCCTGCTTTTTTCCGTGAACATCTGGTGGAAGGAGAGTTACCGCAGTTCAGTGATACGGCTTCTTCCAATCGGGTAGTCATTTCTAAGGCACTGGCTACAAAGCTGAGGTTGAAACTTGGAGATAAGATAGATACCTATTATATCCAGGATGATATTCGTGCCCGCCGTTTGCAGATTGTAGGAATTTACCAGACTAACTTCTCGGAATACGATAACCTTTTCCTCCTTACCGATTTATATCTTGTAAACCGTCTCAACAACTGGGAACCGGGGCAAGTGAGCGGTGCAGAATTGCAGGTACGCGATTATGATCGTCTTGAAGAGATCACCTATCAGATTGCTGCCGACCTGGACGGAATGGAGGATCGGTACGGTGAAGACTATTGTGTGCGCAACGTAGAGCAGCTGAATCCCCAGATATTTGCCTGGCTCAGTATTCTGGATGTGAATATCTGGGTAATATTGATACTGATGGCAGGCGTAGCAGGTTTTACCATGGTGTCCGGCTTATTGATTATCATCATCGAACGTACTTCCATGATCGGCATACTGAAGTCTCTGGGCGCCAATAACACCACCATACGCAAGGTATTCCTTTGGTTCTCAGTCTTTCTTATCGGTAAAGGTATGCTATGGGGCAATGTCATCGGACTGGCGTTCTATTTCTTGCAAAAGTGGTTTGGTATCTTCAAACTTGATCCAGAGACGTATTACATGGATACCGTTCCCGTATCCTTCAATATTCTGCTGTTCTTATTACTGAATATAGGTACTCTGCTGGCATCTGTCCTGATGCTGTTAGGCCCCTCTTTCCTGATTACACGCATCCATCCCGCTAACTCAATGAGATACGAATAAAAGTGATTAGGGGTTAGTGATAAGTGCCTTCGGGATAGCTCGTAGCTGATTCATAACACGAAAGGAATGAATAAGACTCACCACAGATTACACAGATTCACACAGATTTATTAATCTAATAATCAGTAAAATAGAATCTGTGTCAATCTGTGTAATCTGTGGTGAATTAATTCATAACCGAAAAGAAATGAATTATTCCAGCCTACTCTTATTTTCTCAGGAAACTACTTTTCTTTCTGAATAGGCAATACAACTTCCAGCGGAGTGATTGCATGGGCTGTAGAATATCAAATACCGGAAGCGTAAAGATGTAACGTCGTTTCTCTCCGAGATCCTTTGCCGTCTTATTGATAATCAGCGCTTGCAGGGTGTATCGCAAGGTGAACAACAGAAATGCAATGCCGGCTGCCAACCAGTGAAAATTCAGTATCCCAATCACCAGAGCGGTTATCCATGCTGCATGAAACAGTAACCGTGTAGTAGTTTCAAAGCCCGATAAATAGCGTTGGATACCCCGGTAGAAATGTGCTGTACCCATATAGCTGATTTTCTCTTCCCGCCAGTCCTTGGCACGGTAAACGGGTTGCACACGTACCACTGCATTGGCATCGGTCTCTATCCTCGTGTTCTCGGCCGTAGCTGTCTTATTGATGAATAAATCATCATCTCCGCGTTGCAGGTTCAGGTGTGCTGAAAAACCTTTCTGGGCATAGAATAACTCTTTCCGGTATGCCATGTTGCGTCCGATACCCATATAAGGCTTTCCCGCCAGTGCATAGCCCAGGTAACGCATGGAAGTAAACAGATTATCAAAAGATACTCGTTTGTGCAGCCAGCCTTTTCCACGTTCGTATCCGCTGTATCCTAGTACGATTTGCGCACGGGAGGTAAAGTTACGTGCCATGGTGCGCAGCCATTGGTTGCTTTCGGGCAGACAGTTTACATCGGTAAACACAAGCCAGTCATATTTGCTTGCCTTTATTCCGAGAGTGATGGCCAGTTTCTTGCGGCTGATGTAGCGTGAAGAACTGGGCACGAAGCTATGATACAGGTTCGGGTACTTTTCCCCTTGCAGAGTCAGGTAATCTTCGCTTTCATCCGTGTTGCCATCATTGATGACGATCACTTCGAATTGCGGGTAATCCTGTTCCAGCACAGCAGGCAGATTACGGCGCAGATTTTCCACTTCCTCGCGGGCATAGATGATGACCGATAAAGGAGGTAACTCCTGTGAAAAATGTATGTCACTTCGCTTTACGGCACGGCTACGGGCATGTATACGATTATAAAGACAAAAGTAATAAAGGAGTTGAATCAGGAAAAGGATACCGACAGCGGCAAGTAATGCTTGTTCTGTAGTATTGAATGTTAATGCTTCCATGTGGTCGTATGACGTTTTTTGTGTTGCAAATGTACACAAAAAATATGATTATACGACAGGTACCACCACAAACTTGCTTTTCGGGAAATACTTATCCAGATACCGGTGGATATACTGCATCGTATCTTCTTGTATTGTAGTATCTTCTACGGTAGGATAGAGATTATACAGCACTGTATCCAGTTGTATTCCTCTGCTTCGGATTGCCTCGAAGCTGAGCAATGTATGGTTGATACTTCCCAGCTTGCCGGAAGTTACGAATATCAACGGATATTGTTTTTCTGCAATGTAGTCAATCGTCAGGTAATCCTCGGTAAGGGGAACCATTAACCCGCCTGCACCTTCCACGAGCACCACATCGTAGCGTCGGGCAAGTTCTTGTGTGGCACGTTCTATCTTTCCGAAGTCAATCGGACGGTTGTCGATACGTGCAGCCAGATGAGGAGAGCAGGGATAAGAGAATATCTCAGGCATGGTCAATCCCTCACGGTCTTCCTCCGTCATGCCGATGCCCATGAGACGGCGGTGCAGGTCTATATCCTCGGAATAACCGATGTTACCTGTCTGGATAAATTTCTGAGTGATAACACGTTTGCCGCTGCCAATCAGTTGACAGGCATAATAAGCTGTACAATAAGATTTTCCGGCATCCGTATCGATACCGCTGATAAAATACACATTCTTTTCCATTTCTTTTAATACTTAATACTTATAGTTCACCACAGAGTAACACAGAGTATCACAGAATTCTATTCTTTTGATTTCAAACTGATTAAACTCTGTGATACTCTGTGTTACTCTGTGGTGAATAGCTCATTTATATATCTTAATCTTTTTTCTTCGTGTAACAATATAAATAGGATGATACGTCAGAGTGACATTTCCGTCCTCCCGTCTGAACTGTTCGGTATAGCTGTTGCAGAAAGTCTGTAACCGTCCCCGTGTCCATACTTTCTTTTCCGTTCCTGTCACTCCGGTTTCCTTCAGATGTTGCAACACCTGGAGTGGGGTGCTGAAGGGGAGGGAGACTATTTCCTCTTCAGCATACACAGTCTCAAAATGAGGAGCAAGGAGTTCTTTCAGCGCTTCTATGGGCAGATAATCAAGTCCATGTCCTGTGAGCGTGCGGATTTCGCGCATATTTTCAGTACCGAAGGTGCTGAAAGCCAGATAACCGTCTTCCGACAGGAAACGATGACAGCGGGCGAAGAACTCCTTCGGATCATTGAACCATTGCAAAGTAGAGCAGGAAGTGATTAAATCCGTCTTTTCGGGGAAGTCCAGTGCTTCAGCATCTCCGGGAATGAACTGCACGGTATCTTGTGGAAGCAAATCAGTGAGACACTCTTTCATCTCCGGACATAGATCGTTCAGCAGCAGGCTTTCCGGTTGCAACTTGTGCAGCAACAACCTGGAATAGCTGCCGGTACCACATCCGAACTCCACGATACGGCGAAAGAGCGGAGAAGCGCGCTCCGTCAGCAGTTGCAGCATTTTCTCGGCTACCTGTTGCTGTACGCGGGCTTCGTGCGAGTAAGTATCCCGTGCACGGGCAAATCGTTCCGCAATCAGTCTTTTGTCCATATTTCCTGTAAATAGTATCGGAACTGTTCTACTTGATAATGGGCATCTTCCGTGTAATGTACCCGTAAGGTTTTCCGGCTGATTTCCGCTTCTTTTCGCCAGGCATTCAGCTGATTATCGGGAGGAATGATGCGGTCGTTGTTTCCCACTACCGCCTGTTGCCAATAGAACGAAGTGGCGGGCAACGAGAGGTACATGCGTTCTATTTCCGCCAGTTCCTCTTTCAGCTCCTCCAGCGGCCGCCTGGGTGTAATGTTCAGGAACTCTTTGAAGGCCTCCCCGTTGAAGCACATTCTTCTCAGAAACTTATGCAGAGAAGGGCCGGTCAAACCTTCCAGGGTTCCGTGATAGATTGCAGTCGGAATGCCGTATGTATCATCAATAGGATAGGGGGTTCCATTGATGGCTATACTGTTTTTGATGACGAGAGCTGTATCCGTTTCCTGCAATTTACCCATTACTTGAGTTGCCGCCCATACTCCCATTGACCATCCGATGACATTGATTTCGCGGTATTCTTTCAGCAAGGAAGCATCAAACTCCAGTGTCCGGTAATCGTAGCAGAGCATGTAGTCACTGTCCGCAGGTTGATAATCTTTGAACGGTGTTTCGTCGGCTCCCCATCCGGCAAAGAATAGTAATAACCGGGGATGTCTGTCTTTTATGATATAAACTTGCTTCATAATTCTGTATCTTTTTTCTAAGGTACGCGGACAACACGGATGAAAAATTAAAACTCCGCGTTCGTCCGTTTCATCCGCGTACCTGTATTATTATTATTTAATATATTTTACTAGCTTCCTGACTTCTTCCTCCCTTATTTCCGCCGTCAGCGAAAAGCGGATACGCGATGTCCCCTCCGGAACCGTAGGTGGCCGTACAGGCAAGGCATAAAAGCCATGCCGTTGCAACTCCTCGGCCTTCAGAATAGTCTCTGAACTTTTCCCTACAATCATAGGAACTATATAACTGGCACTCGGACACTCATATTCCTTCTCTTTCAGAGCTTCGCGAAGAATATTGCTGATATTTTCCAAATGTATCCTTCGCTCCCTGAAGCCACCCAATCGGCGGACGATAAACAAAGTCCATGCGATATTTACCGGAGGAAGAGCCGTTGTAAAAATAAGTGTTCGCATTCTGTTCACTAGATACTCCCGGATGGTGCGTCGGCAAACGATGTATGCTCCGGTTGATGCGGCTGCTTTGCCAAAAGTGCCTACCAGAAAATCAATCTCCCGGATGCATCCGGTTTCTTCGGCGCAGCCCAGTCCTTGTTCGCCCCGTGCTCCAAAAGCGTGCGCTTCGTCCACGTAGAGCAATACGTTTTCGTACATCTGTTTCAGCCGTACCAGTTCTTTCAGATCGGCAGTATCTCCGTCCATGCTGAAAATACTTTCGGTGACGACAATCACCTGTCTGTATGCCGCATGATTTTCGGCGAGCAACCGTTCCAATTGTTTCAGATCATTGTGCCGGTAGCGGATACATTTGGCTGACGAAAGCCGGATGCCGTCGATCAGGCTTGCGTGTACCAGCTTATCCGCCAATATCAGTGTTTGCGTATCGCTCACGGCGGGCAGGATACCCGTATTGGCATGATAACCGCTGTTGAACACCAGTGCCGCTTCCGTTCCGAACAGCTGTGCAAGAGTCTGTTCCAGTTCCGCGTAGACGGTGAAGTTACCGGTCAGCAGGCGCGATGAGGAAGAGGTGGGCAGAAAACTGTCGGCTGTCAGTTCTTGCAGAAACTCTTCCCGCAAGTTGCGGTCGGCAGCCAGCCCCAAGTAATCATTCGAAGAAAGATTCAGCATACGCTGTCCACCTGCGATAACCTCCCGTCCTTCATGGATCAGGGCGGGCAGGGTTCGCAGGTTGCTGCGCTCTTTCAGTCCTTGCAGCTCTTGCTGCATTTGATCTGTTACATTCATCCCATTTCTCCTATAATCTTCAATAATCCGCTTGTCAGCTTTGTCAACTGCTCCGGTTCTATGATGAACGGTGGCATAATGTAAACCAGCTTGCCGAAGGGGCGCACCCAAATTCCTTCCTCCACGAACCGTTTTTGCATCCACGCCATGTCTACCGGCTCTTGTACTTCAATCACACCGATGGCGCCCAATACCCTCACATCTGCCACCTGTGGAAGTGCCAGCGCAGGTTCCAGTTCACGCCACAACTGTTCTTCAATGCGGCTCACTTTTCCCTGCCAATCGTATTCGGATGATGTCAACAGGCGTATGGAGGCGCATGCCACTGCACATGCCAGCGGATTTCCCATAAATGTGGGGCCGTGCATGAAAGCTCCCGGTGCATGATTGGAAATTGAATCCGCCACTTCGTTTGTGGTCAGCACGGCGGACAGCGTCATGTATCCGCCCGTCAGCGCTTTGCCTATGCACATGATGTCCGGTTCCACGCCTGCATATTCCCAGGCAAACATCTTGCCTGTACGCCCGAATCCGGTGGCTATCTCGTCAAAGATCAGCAGAATGTTATATTCCTTGCATATTCTGGCGGCTTCACGCAAGAATTGCGGATGATAGAACCACATGCCGCCGGCACCCTGAACGATGGGTTCCAGAATCAGTGCAGCCAATTCCTCGTGATGCTTTTCCACAATATCCAGCAGTTCCAGCGCGTCGTCGGCATCCCAGTCGCCATCAAAGCGCGATTGCGGACGGGAAGTGAAATACCGCACCGGCAATGCCGAGCCGAACAGGGAGTGCATTCCGGTCACCGGATCGCATACGGACATTGCGTTCCAGGTATCTCCGTGATACCCGCGACGGATGGTTACGAAATTACTTTTCTTTGCTAGATGTGCCCGTCCGGGAGCCGATTGACTCTTGGCATACCAATACTGTACAGCCATTTTCATGGCTACTTCCACAGCTACCGAACCGGAGTCGGCATAAAATATCTTTTGCATGGATGGCGGCACCAGTGGCAACAGCAGTTTGCCCAGTTCTACCGCCGGATCATGCGTCAGTCCGCCGAACATGACGTGTGACATCTTTTCCGTCTGTTCCCGGAGAGCTTGATTCAGCACCGGATTGTTGTATCCGTGCACCATGCACCACCAGGACGACATACCTTCTATGAGCACCTCTCCGTTTTCCAGTGTGATGGTTGCCCCGTCTCCCCGTTTCACCTTATACACCGGTAAGGGGTTGGTGGTCGATGTGTAAGGATGCCACAAATGTTCCCTGTCGAATTGTGAGTCACTGAAGCGGTAGCCTGCATCTTCTATCAGTGCTTTGTCTTCAGATACTTTTGATCCGAGGGTCGTGAGCAAATCTCCCACGATGGCGGAGTTCACACCTATGTACAAGGATTTTTTCACGGCTTCCTTTGTCAGTTGAGAACGTCCGCCCGCAAAGCGCAGGTAGGCTGTGGGGTTGATGAAGCGGAACAGGGCGATGGTGGTCAGCACTTCTTCCTCGGTCAGCTGGGGCTGGCTTTCCAACGGTGTTCCCGGAATGGGCTGCAACAGGTTCAGCGGGATAGAGGGCACTTCCAGATCTCTCAGTGTAAAAGCGAATTCAATCCGCTGTCCGGCTGTTTCGCCCATGCCGATGATGCCGCCGCAACAAATATCCATTCCTACGCGACGGGCGGCTGCCAGGGTTTGTAGTTTTTCTTCCTGTGTATGTGTGCTGCACAGGGTAGGGAAGTAGCTTGGGGCGGTTTCCAGATTGCAGTGGTAGCGCGTCACGCCTGCCGTATGCAAGGCACGCAGTTCGTCTTCATTTAGCAGTCCCAGCGAAGCGCAGAGTTGGATGGAACTTTTCCGTCTCATATATCGGGCGGCTTCACACAGCTTCTCCATGTTTTTCCCCGAAGGCTTCCGCCCGCTGGTCACCAATGAGAAACGGACTACGCCCTGTGATTCGTTGTGCAGTGCATGGCGCAGGCACTCATCCTTATCCACCAGATCGTAAACATCCGCTTTCGTCTTATAGTGTGATGATTGTGCGCACCATTTACAGTTTTCGGGGCAGCGGCCGGACTTTGCATTGATGATGGAGCACATATCGAACTCCTGCGATGCCCGTGCGGCGGTGATCTCATGTGCCGCTTCATAGAGGGCTTCCTTATCCGGCTGTGTGGCCAGCCATTCCGCTTCTGCCTGTGTGATGGGGACATCTTGCAGTACTTTGTTTTTCAATTCTTCTACTGTCATATTCTTACGTTGTTTTTATGAGCATACAAAATACATATGACGCGAATCATGCAAATGCTGTTTTCAGATTTGCACGATTCGCGTCACATGTGTTCCACGCTTTTTTATAATGGTGTTTATATTCAACCCCTGTCTTGTTCTGAGATAGGAGGTGTTTACATACTGTTTCCCTTTAGGACCGATTGTAACCGGGCATAAAACAGGTGTCAATCCTCTGAAATCAAAGATTTCGAGCTTTGTTCCCAATCCGTTCTCGTTTCCCAACGGTGTGCCTATGTCAGTTTCCTGTCCTTTACCGTTGTCTGTATTTTCCAGACTCTGCCTGTCGCTTTTGCAGCTGGCTGATGTTCCGGACTTTTGTTTGGAGAGCGAAGAGTCCGCCACACTTTTGGGCAGACAACCGATAGTGACGCAACGTCCCAGGCTGGCAAATGCAGCATAGGCTTTCCGGCTCCATTTCCTGAAGCGCAGGGTCGTTCTATTGAGTTGTCTTTTCCTCATGGTGTTTCCGGATCGGTTCAATGCCGTTTTTCGGTATTATTCTTGTTAATCGGCTGCAAATGTAACAAAAATATTTTTCTCTTTATAACGATTGAAGGCCTATGATCGCATGAATAAAAAATAGTTTTCCCACGTTTCTGTTTCCTTGTTATTCAGCAATGCGCTGACAACCTGACACAACGATGTGCATATAAGTACCGCCTTCCATCTGGCCGAACTGTGCGGTATAAAAGATCAAGCCGAAATTCCATCCGACGTTGGTACACTTGGTACAGCCCTTCTTTCATCTCACACACGCGCGTAAGGTGGACGCTCAAGAGGAAAATGTGGCAAATGACAGTAATCCGCTGTCATGGGCGGAGCTTTCACGCTTCGCCTCACCGAGGAGCAGAAGAAGGAATTCAAGCCCTATGGGATCTCTCCATTACCTCCGCTTCCACTTGGCTGAAGCACTTGCGAAATACGGTCTGTTGGAAAGCGCAGATGGAAATGGAACTTATACAAAGTCGGATAAGCGGTGAGGAATGATCGGTGGTGGTGGCTGAGTGGTGGGGATTCACACCTTAATTATACGCGCACGTGTGTGTGAGGAAAAGGAGCCGGTGAACCTCTGTACCAAGTGTACCAACTTCATCATTACAAAACCATACCTCAACTCCGCAAAAATGAATCTCAACTTTACCTCGCTAAACCTCAGCTCTAGGTTCTCAAACCTTAGCTTTATACCTCCAATCCTCAGCTTTAAGGTTCTCCCTGTGCTTTTTCCCGCCTCTGTTCACGCGCACATTTCGCGCACGTATATATAATAATGTATCCCCTTCCCCTTCTTTCATCCTTTCTTTCAGAATTATGTTCTACAACATCCTTATCAATCAGTCAGTTACAAAATTGTTTCAAAAAACTATAGAAAAAGTGATAGATATATTTGGATTGCATAGATATATCGTCTACTTTTGCACCCGCTAACCAAGCGACGGTCAGCCTTGCAATTGACATTCTGACAGAAACGGCGTAGGAACTCCACCGTTTTTCTTTTCTTTGGGCTTTATTCCGACCAAGAATATAGCGTTCTGAAAGAAAAAAGGAAAAAAAACTTCCGGAAACATTTGGAAGATATATAATAAAGTTCTTACCTTTGCACCCGCTTTCCGAACGAAGGCAATCGATAATTGACTTGCTGATTAGGAAACCGGTGTTGCTAAGAACTCCTTTCTCTTTCCTCTTTTATCTCCCTTTCGCAAAGAGAGACGACGAGAAAAAGAAAAAAGAAAAAAACTTCTGAAATTATTTGGAAGATATACTTAAAAGTTCTTACCTTTGCATCCGCTTTCTGAAAAGAAAAGCAGTTTTGAAAAGAAGCGATCTTTGAAGAATTTACATAAACAATACAAGTAGTACAAGAGCAGAATGCTACAATGGTTAGTAATGAATAATTAATAACCAAGCGTACATTCTGGGTATAAAAAAAGAACCGTCAAGTAACTTATATATATAGGTAATTTGAAGACTTTTAATAAACCGAGCGTCCT
>ENA-ORLW01001583-ORLW01001583.1-human-gut-metagenome-genome-assembly--contig:-NODE-1583-length-24310-cov-3.486650_pt1 | contig 24310 bp, 29 predicted proteins | sample MGYA00243017_ERZ508829 | MGnify/ENA primary metagenome ERZ508829 (study PRJEB26277, sample SAMN04329776) | human gut metagenome | biome: human-associated habitat | host: Homo sapiens | place: USA...
TTTGGCATAATATCTTTAATATGTAAAAAAGCATTTTTATTATTTCCTATATCTACAAAAACTGCTTGTAAACCTGGAAGTACTCTTTGAATTTTTCCTAAATATATATTACCCTCTATTCTCTGTTTCTTCTTATCTTCTTCATATTTTTCTACTACATTATAATCCTCTAGTAAAGTTACTATATTCTTTTCATCTGTACTTTTAATAATAATCTCTCTCATTTTTTAAAATTAATATCTCCTTTAGTCTTTTATTTTATTATCCTTTAACTTTTACTAATACAAAAAATACATGCTTTCACAGTAGTACACTTAAATTTATTATGTTTAGATAAACCAATTTTGAATTATATATTATTAAATTTATTCATAGCTTTATCAATTCCACTTTTAAAAATTTCAATAATAGCATTTTCTGCTTTATCAACACCTTTTAATAATTCATTATATTCTTCCTCATTAATATGTCCTATAACATAATTAATCAAGTCTGACTTTCTTTCTGGCATTCCAATTCCTACTCTTATTCTAGGAAAGTCACCAGTTTTCAACATATTCACAACAGACTTCATCCCATTATGGGTACCTGGTCCTCCCACTTTTCTAATTCTTATAATTCCTGGATTTGTATCTATATCATCATAGATAATAATAAGTTTATTCAAATCTATTTTATAAAAATTAATAAATTCTATAACCGCTTCACCACTTAAATTCATAAAAGTTTGAGGTTTTACTAATACTACCTTTTCTCCTTCTATTATTCCTGTTCCATATAAACTATTGAACTTAGATTTATTAACTTTTATATCATAACTTTCACTAATCTTATTAATAACTTCAAATCCCATATTATGTCTTGTTTTAGAATAATCTTCTTCTGGATTTCCAAGTCCTATAATTAAATACATATTTTTATCTCCTTTTTTAGATAAATATTAGCATGTTTTATTTAGCTATACAAGTAAAATTACTAAAAAAACTTATTAATGAATGTATAATCAAATGCTTTAATGTTTGAAATCGTTTTCTACTTTATTCTTCTCTCTTTCAAATGTTACAATTTCACAATTTCCGATGCCCAATTTTAATAAATCTCTATCATCTGGTATTCCTTGAAAGTAAGTCTTTAATGCAATAGAAACACCACTATGAGAAACTAACAATATGTTCTTATATTTATCTTGTTTTATTAAATTATCCATAAATATGTATATTCTTTTTATAAAAGAATCAACTCTTTCTACTCCATTCATATCATATATATCATCTATATTCCACATTTGTTTTATATTATATTTTCCATTCTTTGCATATTCACCTTCTAATTCTCCATAGCCTCTTTCTTTTAATTCATCACATAATATTATTTTATTTTTATGTAATTTATTAATAATTTCAGCAGTCTGTATTGTTCTAAAAAAAGGGGAAGATAATATAACATCAAAATCTACTTGTTGTAATTTTTTTGCTATCTCTTCAGCTTGGTCTATTCCTTTTTTAGTAAGCTGTATTTCATCTATTTGCCCTTGTAGTCTCCCTTCTACATTCCATGATGTTTCTCCATGTCTTACAAAAAAAATTTTCATTTTCCTACCCCCATTCAAAACATTTAGATTTAATAAAATATTTAGTTTATTTAATATATTTTATATAACTTATTCAAAACAATTTATTTTATTAATCTCATCTAATAAATCTAAATATTCACATAAAATTTTTCTTTTATTTTCACATCCAATATCTAAACATTTCTTATATACATCTTTATTAGTAATTTCATAATTATATTTTAATCTACTTTCTAAAAACTCTAGATATTTATCTATATCATCTTTAGTTAACTCCCATGGTTTTGTTTTTAATATAAAATGTATAACCGAGATATCTTCTAAATTATAACCATTTACTTTTATATAATAATCTAAATAAATAAAAAAAGTATTATATAATACATCTAAATGTAATTCTTCTTTTTCTCCCCAATTTTCATCATATTCCTGTAAAACATCTTGATCTCCTATTGACTCTCTTTTTTCGGATATTTCTTTCATAATCTCTACAAATTTCTCTACAATGCCCTCTTTTGGTTCAATTACAAGTGTCCCTGATGTTAACTTTTTCCATTCATTAATAACATTTGGCTCTCTTCTATCTATAACAGCAGATAAATTCTTACAATCAAATAAATTATCTATATTTTTTCTAACATACATATCACTATCTAAAAAGACTATTTTTTCAAACTGTGTCATTTCAAAAATCTGCAATTTATCAAAAGTATTGCTCCAATGAGAAAACATACCTTTTGAATTTTTGTCCTTAATACATTTTGGAACATCCATTTTTTCTATTACTACTGTTTTTATATTATTATTATTTAAAATCTGTCTACTCTTTTCTGAAATCTCTCGTGTTATAGCTACAATTAATGGGTATTGTGAATTAACTCGTTTTAGAGATTCATTTAGACATAACACACCCTTCAAATAATTTTCACTATTTAATAATGTAACATATGCTCTATTCATTCTCAACACCTCCTAATATAATATTTTTTCTTTTTAATATTGCAGTCATTACCTCTCTTGACATTTTTTCTAAACTTAACCATGAATGTGACGAATTGTTAATTTTCCCTATATACACTTCTTCAATTTTTGCTCCTAAATTAATCATATCTAATAAAATTCCGATATCTACTCCATAATCCTTTTCAAATTTAATCTTTTCAAAATAGTCTTTTTTCCCAGCTATCATTCCACTTAATGGCTGTGAAAATTTATATATATCTGGAAATAAAATATCTAATAAAGGCTTAGCTACTAATTCAGTAACCCTTCCACCTATTCTTTCAAACATAGATTTAACGAAATCTGCCTTTTCGTTTAATATTGGTGCTGTTAATATTTCAACCAAATCATTTGCATAATTATTTATGTCAGCATCTAGAAATACTATTATTTCATTATTCGTATATTTAATTCCCATTTCCATGGCGTATCCTTTTCCCTTGTTATCACACCCCAATACTTTAATACCAGTACTTGTAGCAAGTTTATTTGTATTATCAGTACTTGCATTATCAACAACAATAATCTCATTTATAATTTCACTTTTATCACTTTTTAACATATTTATTACTTTTACTATATTCTCTTCCTCATTATACGCTGGTATAATTACACTTAATTTATTTGCCATATGTACCTCCTGTTTTACATTATTTTCTCATTTATATCTTCTATAGAGATAACTCCTTCTCTTAATATCTTAACTTGTCCATCAACTACTTTAACTATAGTAGAAGGAATATTTTCTGAACATACTCCGCCATCTATGAAAGCTTCAACTTTATTGTCAAAATCTGGTTTAATTTCTTCCAATCTTATTGAGCTTGGTTTTCCAGAAACATTTGCACTCGGGGCTGCTATAGGTAAATTACATTTTTCTAATATTCTTTTTACAATGTTATTATCTGATATTCTAATTCCTATAGTATCATTATTTGCAGTTAATAAATCTGATATTTGACTTTTTCTCTTTTTTAATATTATAGTAATTGGTCCTGGCATGAAACTATCTATTATCTTTTCTTCTAATTCATTGCTTATATAAGCATATTTTTCTATCTCTTCTTTATTTTTTACTAATATATTAAGTGCTTTTTCTTGTGGTCTTTTCTTTATATTGTAAATTTTTTTTATAACACTTTCCGATAATGCATTTCCCCCAATTCCATAAACTGTTTCTGTTGGAAAAACAACAATTCCATCTCGTTTTATTATATCTACTACCTCATCTAATTCATTATTCTCTATTACATTTTTCCAATTATAAAGTTTAGACATTTTGCGCCTTCTTTCTTACTCTACATAATATTTTTATTTTACCATATATTACAAATATTGTCAAATTTTTTCAATAGATTTAACCATGCGCGCAATTATTTCGATATACTCATCATTTCTCTTGTTTTCTTTAATTTTCTTCAATTTCATTTTAATATAATTTAATTACATATTACATAAAAATAGTGAGCTTTAATCATATTTTGTAGTTAATTAATTCTCTTACAGTCCGCCTTTGATAGTTTATATGTTAATTTTCAGAAAAAATAATAACCTATATACGATTCTAGTATACAGGTTATTACTTTAAAACAAATCTTCTAATTTATATTCTTTCTCTAATTTATCATTCATATACAATTTAACTACAAGTTCTAGTTCTTTTAATGAACTTTCAGATAGATTAAAAGAAAATATTTTCTTATCTGGAGCCATAACTATATATTTTATAGCATTTACTGTCGCTTCACTTATCTCAATACAAGACTCATCTATTCTTCCGCACTCCTTGCATTTAAATCCATTATCATATAAACTAAAAAAATATATATTATCTGTTCTTTTACAATTTGTACATTCTTTTATTCTAGGCGTAAATCCTAAATAACATAATAGTCTTAATTTAAATACAGATAAAACTAAGATTAAATTTTTATCAGTCTCAGATATTGTATATAATGTATTTAAAACTAATTGTAAAATTTTATATGTATTTTGATTTTCATCAGTAACATCATTTATAATTTTAGTAATATGTGCTGCATATTTTAATTTATCTAAATCGATTCTAATTGGATAAAAAATCTCTATTGTATCACAAGAATTAATACGATATGAACTTGTCCCTTTATATAACATATATTCCCCAAAACATAAATATTGAGTGCCTGCCATAAGCAAGCTTTTTGGTCTTCTCGCACCGTTTGGCAGCACACCCAATCTTTCCTGTTGGGGTTAAAATAGTCACCATTTTGTCAAAATCAGACATGTTGTTCTCCAAAATAATTATTCCCTTCGTCTTTATTATCCCCATATTCATTCACCTTTAAATTTTTTTCTATGTTTTCTACTTCAACTAGTTCTAGAAATGTATCTATACTTCCTGTATTTTTAAAAGTATTCCATGCTAATTGTTTTATCATGTGCAATCACTCCTTATCATAAAGCAATAAATTAACTTTAGTTTTATCATTTGCCTTTTTTAAAAAATTTATTCTTACAATTTTTGGTTACAATCCACAATTATTTAAAAGCTCATTCTAGCCTAGCTAATTGTTTTATATCATTTTTTTTAACTAATCGCCGATGGCACATACTATCTTACTTTGCTACCTAAACTGCGTGGTATAAAACTAATTATCTTCTCTCGCCCGCCACGCTTCAAGATTGGTTTAAAAAAATGATATAAAACAATTAGCTAGGCGGTAACATTGTCACTATAATAAAAAGACTGTGAATAATAACAATTCTGTACAAATTATAAATTCTTTTTCACTTTTGTATTGTTTAATTTGAAAACTATGATTCTAATTTAAATTTTTTGACGATTTTATCATCATTAAGCCAATCTTCTTTAATTTTAACCCATAACTTTAGGTTAATTTTTGTATCTAACATCTTTTCTAAATCTTGTCTTGCATATGTTCCTATTCTTTTTAACATATTACCATCTTTTCCTATTATAATACCCTTATGAGAATTTTTTAAACAATATATTGTTACTTCCACATCATAAATTGGCTTTTTTTCTATCGTTTTTCTTTTTTTCATTTTTTCTGTTTCTATATATAAACCATGAGGAACCTCATCATTTAAAAGTTTAAGAGCTTTTTCTCTAACAGTTTCTTCTACCAATTGTCTCATAGTTTGATCTGTATATTCCTCTATATCATAATATGCTGGACCTTCATTTAAGTTCTTTCCTATTTCATCAATTATAACATCAATATTCTTGTTTTTTGTTACAGAAACAGGAATAATTGCTTCAAAATTATATTCATCTTTGTATAACTCTATTAGTTTAGCTAATTTCTCTCTATCTACTAAATCTATCTTATTAATAATTAAAATAGTTTTACATTTAGCTTTCTTTATTTTATCTAATATTATTCTATCACCTTTTCCAATCTCATCCGATGTAGCATCTACTACAAATAATATTACATCCACATCTCCAATTGTTCCAAAAGCTGTTTCTACCATAGTATTTCCAAGCTTTGATTTTGGTTTATGAATTCCAGGTGTATCTATAAAAATAACTTGCAAATTTTCCTTATTTACAATAGCTCTTATTGCATTTCTTGTTGTTTGTGGTTTATTAGCTATTGCAGCTACTTTTTCTCCCACCAAAGCATTTATAATACTAGATTTACCTACATTAGTCCTACCAACCATAGAAACAAATCCTGATTTAAATTTTTCTTCCATAATTCCTCCAAAGCTCTTTGTTATATTATACATCTTATTATCTGCTAAATTTGTAAAAAATAGTACCGTAATACATTATTTTTACAAGATTATTCTAACATATCAAAATATTAAAGTCAAAGTAATATACAAGGCTTTTCTAAATATTTTTTGCATCTGTAATATAAAAGATGTACAGAAAAAAAGCCTCTCGGGGCTTCTTTTAATTATCAATTTTATTCAAAAGTAACTTTTGCATCTATTGGACAAATCTGAATAAAAGTATTTCCATCATTCACTTGTATCTCATTACCTTGCAAATCTTTATATACAGTTTGTTCCGCTCTAGCTTTCTTTTCGCATTTTATTTTTATAGCTTTTCCATTTGTAATATAATATCCATCACGTGTCCCAATATTATCTAATGTCTGTCTACCTTTATTCTCACCATCATTTAATGTTGTATTTTTTGCAAAAGTTATTATTATATTCTTAGCTTCTACATCTTCTTTAGTATCCCAATCAACTTGTTTAATATTTCTTGTATATCTCAAATATCTTTTTGTTTCACTATTGTAAGTATAACTTACAGTATTATAATCAGAATATTTAATAGAAAATTTATTTGCTACTTGCTCACTATCTAAATTAACATCTTCTGTAACATAATTTAATACACTTTTTTTATCAGATGTCGTGCTATACCCTTTATTTTCAGCAATTTTTAAAATATTGGATGTTGATGTCACAGCATTATGTGGAGCAGATTTATCTTTTACTCTCCAAAAGTCACTTGAGCTTTGAACTAGACCATTTACGTTATTTACTCCTAACTTACTAATGTCACTTTGTGCTTGAGGACTCCATCCATAGTGAACATATATTGCATCATTTTCTAATGCATAATCTAAATAATAATGTCTTGCACTCCTAATTGGCCCTATTTTATCTAATGTTTTTCCTTTAAATAGTGCCATAAGTCTTGTTTCTCCACCTTCTACTATCATTTCATAAACAATATATGCATCATTTAAACCAGCTTGTGGAAGAGCACTTTTGTGATTATCTATCATAACAGCTATTGGCCTATCTGTTCCATTAAATGTAGATATACTCTTTTCTTCTTCATTATCTGCTTTTTTTCCTTTGCCTAAAATCGCTGTTCCTAAAGAAATAACTTCATTAGAACCTCCATTTTTCTCTTTTATTACTTTAATTACAAATAATACTCCTGTAGCAATAACTAATATAATAACTATTGCTATTAATATTTTTGTACTCTTATTTTCCATGTTATTCCCCTCTCAGCTTATTAATTCTATCAACTTAACGGCACACACCTTTTGCATCTAAAATAGTACATTTAAGCCTTACAATATTACCCACTTTATACCTTAAAGACGGTTAATCCATATACTAGTAATACAATTAAAATCCCCATACATGATCCAAATATTACTTCTGCTATAGTTTTTGCTTTACTTTCAACTCTATTTTCTAGCACCAATAAAGCCAGTATTAAAGATAAAACAAATATAAGAAGACTTTTTGTATTTAATCCTATTGCAGTCAAAATAGCAAAACTAATAGCAGATTGTCCACTTGGAAAGAATTTTGAAGTTTGTCCTTTTTGCCTTTTAGATCTTAGATAAGCATTTAGTGCAATAACAGCTATTACAGTTATCATAATTCCCACAAAAGCCAGATGCACTGGAGAATTTATCATATTATTAAAGATACTTTCTCCAAATTTACTAAGATCTGTCTCCCTTAAAAACAGAAAATATGCAACTATTACAGAATTTATAGACATAAGTAAAACACTACCAGCACCTACATCTTTCGCAATTTTAGCTTTAGGATGATATAAATCTGTATATAAATCTACTACAGTTTCTATAGCAGTATTTATCATTTCTGCAAATATTACAAAAACAACTGCAAACATTAAACACAAAAATTCTGTTGTAGTAAAATTATAGAACAAACTAAGTATCATAACTACTACTGCAATAACTAATTGTTTTTTTATATTACTTTGAGTTGTTACACTGTATATTAATCCTTCGATTGCATTTTTGAATGAATCTATGAAATTACTATTTGATAACTTTTGTTCACTATTCTTTTCTTTTTTTTCCATATAACCTACCTTATCTAGTTATATTTAACTTTTGTAATATATTTTCTTCTTTTTCCCTCATAATATTTTTCTCTTCTTCTTCCATATGGTCATATCCCATTAAATGATAAAATCCATGAACAACCATATATGCAAGTTCTCTTTCAAAACTATGATTATATTCTTTTGCCTGATCATATACTCTTGGTATAGAAACTACTACATCTCCTAAAATATCTAAGCAAGTTTTTCCTTGGTCTTTCATTAACTCTTGTATTTCTTCTTTTTCAAACATTGGAAATGATAAACAATCAGTTTCTTTATCAATATTTCTATACTCTTTATTTATTTTTCTTATTTCTTCTGGATTAGTTAAAATAATATTTATATATATTCTTAATTTATTTAATCCTTCTTCTTCAAAACATTTTTTTATAACTGTATATATAATTTGATTATATTCTTCATTTTCTTCAATATTATTATAGTTTATTTGAACAAAATCATTCATATTGTTTCCTTTCGTATTTAACGAACTCTTTGTTTTATAAATGTTCCTACATAGGAAGTACAAGAATTTTTTAATTCTCTCATAACTCCTAATTCTACTAATTTATTTTTATAAAACTTGATTATCTTAAAATATTTATTTTCATTTTTTAATACTTGTTTCAAATCACTTGTGATAAATAAACTTTCTTTTTCTTTAAGATATTTTTCTTCATCTTCATTTTTTAAATATTCTAATTGCTTGTATTTATCCCAGAATTTTCTATATTCTTGTCTTAAGCTTGGCTTGTCCCAATACACTTTTGTAGATAATAATTTTACATTATATTCTTCAATTAATTTTATTAATAGACTATAAGCTTTTTCTTGTTTTTTTATAATTCTTGTATCTACAATCAAACTTCTAACATCTTTTAATAATTTAATATAGCATTGTTCTGCTACTATTAATGGCAAACTATGTGTAAATAGTCTTCTGCTTATTCCTAATAAAATCATATTTTTTTCTATTATTTCATTTTGATCTAATTTACCAACTGTATATTTTTCAAATCCTTCATATTCCTCAATAATTTCTTTATATAATTCTGTACTATTGTCTTTAAATTTAAGTGGCAAAATATTTACTATATATTCTTCAAGTGTTGCAAATATTTTGTTATATATTTCATCTTTTGCCCCTGGTGTTAAATTATCTGCAAGTCTTATTGAATAATATTTTAATATACCTTTATAAATATTTTCCATTTTATAACAATAAAACTTCTTATACTTTTGAGTTAATTTTTCTTTATCAGAATCTAAAACAGTTTGATAATCTAATTCTAATAAATATTTTTGTTTTCTATATTTATATTCTGTATAGTCATTTTCTTTTAAATGAACTATTAAATAATATCTGGAAAGTGCATCTTTTTCAAAATCTGTAGCTGTATTATTTTTAACTTTTTTATATATAGAATCCACAATATTTCTATCAATTGCATCTAAATATAAAGTATAAACATCTTCATACTTTTTTGAAAGAGTTTCTCTTTTTTCTTCTTCTAAATTGCTATTTAACGCAAAATTTTCATATGCTTTTAATAAGTTATTTCTTTTTATTGAAATTAAAACTCCATTAATACCTACTTTAGTAGGCATTAATAATTTTGTTATAGTATTTGTAATTTTAGAAAAAAATGTTCTTTCTGTATTATATACTCTAAGACTTCTTCCTTCCATATACCCCATCCTTTCAGAATACTATTTTTTCTTTAGTACCAATTGTTTCTCTTACTTCATATATAACTTCTATATCAACATATTCCTCTCCTGGATATGTATTAATATATGTATTTAATAAATTTTCTTTATTTTCTAAGTTTTTATCTAATTCTTGTTTTGATTTATTAATACCTATTTCCTTTGCTTCATCTAGGCTATAAATCACATCATTATTTACTACTTCATAATTATTACTTAATGTAATTCCTGCTGGTAAATAAAGATTGGAAAATAGTTTCAATTTTTTTTCCTCCTTTATTGTATCATAATTTTCAAATTTTGAAAGCTTTTTATATAAATTTATTTCAAAATTATTTATATTTATTGTTAATTTTTTCTCTTCATTTCCTGTTCTTACTCTTTCTATCTGTTTTAAATAAACCCTTTCTTTATGAGAATACCATACTTTCGCTTCTACTGTGCCTTCTGCATGTACATATCTAGTTCCTGTATATTTTCCTTCCATCCATCCTCCGATTAGTGGTGTTCCTGATTTTATAACATCCCCTTCTTTTACTAATGGTGTTCCATTTTGTGCATTAACTTTTATTATACATGCATCCTTATCAGAAATAATATTACAATATTCATCTTCTTCTATAATTTCTGGTTTAGAATCAGCTGTTACAACTCTTACAATTGCATTTGTCCCTTTTAAATCAATACCTATCCATGCAATATCTGGTCTATCTAATCTTATCTTATTTATTATACTTTTTAAATCTACTTTACTCTTTAATTTTCCTATAGTTAACCCTTCATTATTAATTGTTTGCATAAGCTCATTTGAATCAATTTTATCTGTTCCTTCAATTTCTATATTCCATATGAAATTAGATAAATATATTACCATACATATAATTATAGCCAAAGCTCCCACAAAAAATTTTCTTTTCCTGTATCTATTAAAAATAAAAGGCAAACCACTTTTCTTTTTTATCTTTAACTTGCATTTTGTTTGTTTAGCAATGCGAGCTACATTTTTAAAATCATGTATTCCTACATTTGCATAGATAATAGTCGATTTATCTCTTTTTATATTAAATAAGAATATATCTTTACTCATACATATATTTATAAATCTTTCTGTAAAAAATCCCTCTACAACAATATTAACATATCCTAATATATAATTTAGTAATATCTTTATATACAAGTTTATTCCTCCTTTAGCCCAAGCACGGACAGATAATTTGGGGCATATCATAAAATTTAATTTATTAACTTTACTAATGAATCGACCCAAATTTTCCGTTCCTACCTGGGTTAATCCTCATCTTCAATGCTTTCAAAATCTACACTTTCTATCTTGCCAGTTATTAAGATATCATCTGTAGTCATTTCACTTAAGTTTAAATTAAAACCATTAATATTTATAATTCCAATATATGTATTAAGTCTAATAAAAAATTCTTGATATTCTAATATACCTTTATAATTTTCAATTAACATCTGATTAAAACCTAAAATTGTAATTTTAGGTTCATTTGAAGTAATTTCTTTTGGCATTTCTAAAACCTTATCTAGTCTACTAGTTTTATTTTTCTTCTTATTCTGTCTCAAATTTTTACTCTCCTTTTTTGTAAATTAATTGAATATCAAATTTATTTATAATTAGATTAATATAAACTACAAATTTATCTCTTTGAAACCTGTTTTATCACCTAACTATTTTTCAAATTCATCTAAACTTTTAAATTCATATCCCATTTTCTTTATTTCTTTTATACAATAATCTAATACATTAGTATTGTCTTTAGAATTTCCATGTAGCAAAATAATTGCACCATTATGCACATTATCTAATATTTTTTGTTTTGCATAATCTTCTCTTCCTTGCTTTTGTTCATCCCAATCATCATAAGCAAAACTCCACATTACAGTTGTATATCCTAAACTTTTTGTATACGCTACTGTTTTTTCACTATATTCACCCATTGGTGGTCTTAGATATTTCATTTCATAATTATATTTTTCAAAAATTGATGTATGCAAATTCATAACTTCTTTTTTTATAGTGTCTATATCTAAATCTGGCATACTTTTATGATTTACTGTATGATTTCCTATTATATGTCCATCATCTATCATTTTCTGTACTAATTCCGGCTGTGTATTTACATAATGTGCCGTAATAAAAAAAGTAGCCTTTACCTCATTTTGTTTTAATACCTCCAATATTTTTTCTGTATATCCTGCTTCATATCCTTCATCAAATGTTAAATATACTTTTTTTGAATCTTTATTACCTATAGAATATCCTTCATATTTATCTAATATCTGCTTATTAGTAGTTCCCACATCTGGTTGGTCATGATTATCATTTCTTTTTATTCCCCAACCAATTTTTTTATTACTTAGTCCATCTATATTTTGAATTGTAGAACTTGTTTGTATAACTTGATTAGTATCTCTAATTTTATTTAAGTTTGCTACACTAAATGTAAATACAAATATACAAGTAATACTTATTGTATAGATAATAATTTTATGAATTCTTCTCATTTTAACATTCTCCTTTATCTTCTAACTCATAATAAATATATATTACTATTAATATAAATATATGTATCGTATAGCGCAAAGTTTTTTATGCTACAATACAGTCATTAAAAAAAACACACATACTAGCATAGCGAATTGTTTGATATATATTTTTTAAAACCAATCGCCGATGGTACACACTATCTTACTTTTCTACCTAAACTGCGTGGTATAAAACTAATTCCTACCACTCACCCGCCACGCTTCAAGATTGATTTTAAAAAATATATATCAAACAATTGGCTATGCGGTAACATTTTAACTTTACTTAAAAACAGGCTGTAAATTATAACTTTTTTACAGAAAATCTTCTTGAATTTTTTTGTAATATATTTACATTTTTATGTAAATATGGTATAATTAAGTATAATATTTAAAGGAGATTAAGATTATGGGTATAAGAGATTTTTTAGATAATTTTAGAGGACAAGGAAAAAATAAATTAACTAGATCAGATGATGGAGAGATTGTTACAGTAGAAAAGAAGCAACAACAAGATGCTCAAAAAGCTGAAGCAGAAAAAATTGAGGCAGAAAAAAAAGCAAAACAAGTAAATAAAGATATTCGTGAAGCACTTGCTTTATTAAACGATTCACCTACCGAAAATACTTCACCAAACAAAAAGACTAAAGACAGTAAAGTAAAGCAACAATCAAAGCCAGTCACACCTAAACAGCAACCTAGACCACAACCACAACATATTGATATTGATGATAATATCGATATTCCTATTGATAATAAAACAATTCCACCTGATTATGACTTACACAAATACGCTGCAGAAGCTATTAATTTATTAGATCAACCTACTACTAGTACCAATTATTCTAAAAATAGAAGCAAAATAAAATATACTAACAAATCCCAACCAAAGCAAAAAGAAGCAACTGGATTTGATAGGGATGATAGATAAAAAATAAAGAAACATTTTTATAAAAATGTTTCTTTATTTTTTATTGTTTTAATTCATTTGAACAGTTCCAATTATTTCATTTATATCATTTATATTTTTTCTTCTCATATAATCTTCTATTCCTTCAACAACTTTTATACTTGTATCTGGAGTATAAAAATTACCTGTTCCAACAGAAACCGTTTTTGCTCCTGCTAACATAAATTCAATTGCATCATCACCTGTCATTATTCCACCAAGTCCCATAACTGGTATTTTTACTGCATTTGCAGCTTGATATACCATTCTAACAGCAATTGGTTTTATAGCTGGTCCTGATAATCCTCCTGTATTATTTCCTAAAACTGGTTTCCTTGTATTTATATCTATAACCATTGCTGTAAAAGTATTAATTAAAGATATAGCATCTGCACCAGCATCTTCTGCACCTTTTGCAGTAAGAGTTATATCTGTAACATTTGGGCTTAATTTTACTATAAGTGGTTTATCTAAAACTTTTCTAGCAGCACTTGTTACTTCCTTTACACCTTCATATGTTGTACCAAAAGCTAAACATCCTTGCTTTACATTTGGACAAGACAAATTAAGTTCTACCCCATCAATATCTGCTTTATTTAATATTCTTGCTAATTCTACATATTCATCTAATGAACTTCCAATAGCATTTACAATTATTGCTGTATCATATTTTCTAAGATTTGGTAATAAATATTCCATAGCATATTCAACACCTGGATTTTGAAGTCCTATAGCATTTATCATTCCACCTGATGTTTCACAAACTCTTGGTGGTTTGTTTCCTGGTCTTGGTTTTAAAGATGTACCTTTTGTAATTATACCACCTAATTTATTTAAATCAAAAAATTCTGAATATTCCATTCCGTATCCAAAAGTTCCAGAAGCAACTGTAACTGGATTTTTCATTTTTATTCCTGCAAAATCAACTTCAGTATTCAAAATAATCTACCTCCTTTATTATCTTATATTTCTACTGCATCACTATCAAATACAGGACCATCTTTACATACTCTCGCATAATTAACTTGCTCTGTAGCTAATTTTACTGAACATCCCATACATGCTCCAACTCCACATGCCATTCTTTGTTCTAAAGATATTTGGCAAAATATTTTTTTATCTTCTGCAAGCTTTTTTATTGCCTTTAGCATTGGAAGTGGACCACAAGCATAAATTGCATCTATATTTTTTGCTTCTAAATCTTTTTCTAAATAATTAATTGCAAATCCACTTTCTCCATAACTACCATCATCTGTAGTTATAGTTAAATTTGTAGATACTTCTCTAAATTTATCTTCTAAAACAACAAAATCCTTATTTCTAAATCCTAAATATACATTTGTATTTGCATGTCCTTTTGCCTCTTTTGTTAATTCATACAAAGGAAATATTCCTATACCTCCACCTATAATAGCTATATTTTTATAATCCTTTATTTCAAAAACACCATTTCCAATCGGACCTATTATATCTATAAACCAGCCTTCTTTTATATTAGATAAGAAGTTAGTTCCCCTTCCTTTTATTTGAAAAATAAATTCAAATAAATTGTTATCTTTATCTACATTATAGATACTTATTGGTCTTCTTAAAAAAGGTTCATAGCTCTCAGAAACCTTTATTTCTACAAATTGACCTGGCTTTGCACTATTAGATATTTCTTTTGATTCACATGTAAATTTTAAAATATCTGGCTTTAATTGTTCTTTTTTTATTAATTTAACATTTACATTAGTAGGCATAATTTTCCTCCTTAATTTATTTTATATGATAATATCATATTTTACCATTTTATTACAATAGTTTATATAAAATTATTAATTTTTATTTTTCACGTCAAAAACAGCTATATCTATGCATTGCAGCCTTTTCACATTTCGACATTTTGTGGTCGTTAATAAAATTAACCTTGACAATTTGACATTTTTAGATTATATTGTTTAAAGTTAATTGGAAATATCAGGTAATTTTTTGTCTTTTGTCGAATTTTTAAGTATTTTCATTTGATAAATTTTTATATACAGGAGAGTTATATGTTAAATTTCGTTTTATGCGATGACAACAATATTATTCTATCAAAGTTAAATAGAATATTAGAATCTATTTTTATAAAAAATGATTTAGATGCTCAAGTTATCTTTACTTCTACAAAGTCTGACAAGATAGTTGAATATGTATCTAATAATAAAGTTGATGTCTTATTATTAGATATCGATTTGAAATCTAATATGTCTGGATTAGAAGTAGCAGATATAATTAGAAAGAAAAATAAGTCGATTTATTTTATTTTTACAACTGGTCATTTAGAATATGGCTTAGTTGCATATAAATACAAAACCTTCGATTATTTGTCTAAACCTATAACACTAGAAAGATTAGAAGCTACTGTACTACGATTATTTGAAGACATTTCACTAAAGCCAAATAATTTTATAAAAATCGATAATAAAAATACTATTATTAATTTAGATACAATTAGCTATATAAAAAAAGATGGTATGAAATTAGTTTTTCATACTGATTATCGTGAGTATGAAGTTTATAGCTCTTTTAATAAAATTGCTAATTTACTTCCAGCAAATTTTGTAAGATGTCATAAATCTTATATAGCAAATATTCACAAAATAACCGATTTACAGACTAGTAATAACACGATATTGTTTAACAGCTCAAGCAGCAAATGTTTTATTGGTCCTAAATATAAAAACGAATTAATGGAGGTTTTAAATCATGATGGAAACATTAAATGCAGTATGGACTGCACTAACTAGCACAAATGAGGAATTAATTAATATTATATCTATACCAATTTATTTTATTGATGCTTATATTGGCATGTTGTTATTTACAACTATATTAAATTTCAAAGGCTCAAAAAAGCAAAATCTACAATATGTATTATTTTTATCTATAATTGGTTTTATTATTAGAATTATTTTCGGAAATCCATTAGCAACTTATTTAATTATGCTTTTTAAATTATTTTTAATAATAAAAGTATTCAAAACAGACTTTACCAAAGCATTACTTGCGATAATCTTGCAATATTCTACTACTATTTTATTAGAATATATATTTAGTAAAGTCTATTATGTCTTATTTGGAACAACATGGGATACCTTATTAAATATTCCTATATTTAGAATAACAATAACATCTCTAATATATTTATGTGTATATTCAATATCAAAAATATGCAAACATTTTAACTTTAATATTGCACTATTTGAGACAATGAATAAAAAGAGTAAAACTATTGTACTAACTAATTGCATTTTAGCAATTATTGTTATTGTTTCACAATTTTATTTAATTAATTTTTATAGCACTAATTTACCTTTAATAGTTACATTACTAAATATCTTCAGCTTAATTGCTTATTTTATTATAAGTTTCATTAGTTTTACTAAAATAAATCAATTAGAAGAAACAGAAATGAATCTTCAGGAAACAAAACTATATAATAAAACATTAACAATTCTACATGATAATATACGTTCATTTAGGCATGATTTTGCAAATATTGTATCTGGTATTGGTGGATATGTTCAGACAAACGACTTAGAAGGACTAAAAAACTACTATTCTCAACTATTAGAAGATTGCCAAAACACTAACAATTTATCTGCATTAACACCAGAATTAATTAATAATCCTGCAATTTATAATGTGCTTGCTACAAAATATCATAAAGCAGATGAACAAGGAATAAAAATAAACTTAGAAGTATTTCTAGATCTAAATACTTTAAAAATAAAAATTTATGATTTTACTAGAATATTAGGAATCTTAATGGATAATGCTATTGAAGCAACAAAAGAATGTAATGAAAAGGTAATAAATTTAATTATAAGAAATGAACAAAATAAAAATAGACAAGTTGTAATTATAGAAAATACATATAAGAATAAAGATGTTAATTTAGATTTGATTTTTGATAAAGGAGTTACATCAAAACCTGGAAATACAGGTCTTGGTTTATGGAAGGTGAGAGAAATTCTAAAGAAAAATGAAAATTTAAATTTATTTACAACTAAAAATAACGAATATTTTAGACAACAATTCGAAATGTATTATAATAATTCAAAAGAAGGCTAAAAGCCTTCTTTTTGTGTAGTTTTAAGAATTATTATAAGTCTTATTAGTCTTTTTTTATTAAAGATGCTGGCATTTTTGGTTGATGTAATATTCCCATTAAAAAACATGCAGTATTTGTAGTTTTAGCATATTTTTCTGCTACTTTTGCTAGAAATTTGAACATAAAATCCCCCCCTAAAATCATCTATATAATAATACATTTTGCCGGCAATGTAATTATTAACACATATATTTTTAGTTTATTTATTTTCTACACTTATGCAGTAACTTCATATCCATATTTATTTCTTGATAATTTATAAGCAATCTTTGTTATTGATATAGTTTGTAAAAAAGTTCCTATTATGAGAATGTTTGATATTATATTATTAGTTATGATTATTGCCAATATTAATGTAATAGTTAAAGTCACATATGACATTATCTTTTTATATTTTCTTTCTTTTTTACTTAGTATTGGCAAATTTTCTGTATCCGCTGGTGCATATAATTTTATCATTATCATGGAAAATATCCATACTGCTAATATTATAATATATTTTATATATGCCTGTTCAAACACAATATATTTACTCATATATACTGTTAGAAAATAAAATAAGCAAGTTCCTATTATACAACCTAAATGAGTTTTTAAATGAAATCCTCCAGAATATTTTTTGTATGGCAATATTGCAAAAAAAGCAAATATTGTAAGCCAACCAATTTTTAATATAAAAGCTAGTGCAAAAAGTAATAATATTTTAGGCATCTCACCTATAATTAACTGTATTCCATAATTTATTACTTCTGCTCTTTCATCATCTACTTCTGACATTTCTTTTCTAATTTTATTAGTTAGATATGTACAAAATTTATCAATCATTTTGTCACCTCACTTATTTCTGTATTAATATTACACTTAAATTTTTAACCTTCTATAATTTATTTATAAAACAACTAAAAAACGACACGAAAAATCATTTTTCGATTTTCGTATCGTTTTTTAGCACTTTTATAAAATTTACATAACTTATATTTAAACTGTAATATCTTCTAAAATTTTCCAACTACCTTCACATTTAGGTATAGATGTAAATTCCATTCTTTCTTTTGTAATTGGATGTTTTATACATAATTTATATGCCCAAAGGGCTATTTGTTTTCCATGTCCTCTTCCGGCATATTTTTGGTCACCATAAATGCTATGACCTCTACTAGAAAGTTGTACTCTTATTTGATGATGTCTTCCTGTATGTAAATTAATTTTTAATACAGATAAGTTAATTTCTTCATTATATTTAAGAACTTCATAATCGAGGCTAGCAAATTTAGAATTTTTAGTTCCTTCTTTTACAACTTTACTTATATTATTTTTCTCATTTTTTAATAAGTAATCTTCTAATTTATCTTTATATTTTTCAAATTTGCCATCTACAATTACTAGATATGTTTTCTTAAAATCTTTAACTCTTACTTGTTCACTTAGCCTACCCGCTGCTTTTGATGTTTTTGCAAAAACCATTACACCACCAACAGGTCTATCTAATCTATGTACTAAACCTAAATATACATTACCTGGTTTATTATACTTTTCTTTTATATATTCTTTCACTATAGTCAACATATCTTTATCACCAGTTTTATCACCTTGTGAAGGAATATTAACTGGTTTTTCTACCACTATAATGTGATTATCTTCATATATTACATTTAAATTTTGCATTTTATTTCTCCCATTTTCCATATATTCCACATGGCAATATTAATTTAGAATTTGTCATAGGAAGTCCTATTTCTCCATTACTAAAAGTGCCTTTATATTTTTCACCCATATTTATTCTTAATATATTTTTTAAAACTGTACTCGATATTCCTGTAGTATATGAATTTATTAAGAAAAATAAAGGATCATCAGATAACACTTTTGTACACAAATTTACTAAATCATATATGTTCTCTTCAAATTGCCATACTTCACCATTTGCTCCTCTTCCATAAGAAGGTGGATCCATTATAATGGCATCATATTTGTTTCCTCTTCTAATTTCTCTATTTACAAATTTTACTACATCATCAATAATGTATCTTACTTTCTTATCTTGCAATCCTGAAGAAATAACATTTTCTTTTGCCCATGATACCATACCTTTGGAGCTATCTACATGGCAAACACTAGCACCTACAGATAGACAAGCAACTGTCGCACCTCCTGTATATGCAAATAAATTTAACACTTTAATATCTCTTTTAGCATTTTTTATTTTTTCCATCATCCAATCCCAGTTAACAGCTTGCTCTGGAAAAAGACCTGTATGTTTAAATCCCATAGGTTTTATATTAAACGTTAAATTTTTATATTTAATTTGCCAAGAAGCTGGAACTTCTTTATTATATTCCCATCTACCACCTCCAGTATTACTTCTAATGTACTTTGCATTTACTTTATTCCATTTCTCTTTAAATGACTTGTCCTTCCATATTATTTGTGGATCTGGTCTAACTAGTATTACATTTTTCCATCTTTCTAATTTTTCGCCATTTGCCATATCTAATATTTCATAATCTTTCCAATTATTTGCTATATTCATTTTTCTACCTCTCTTTTATTAAAGTTCATTTAATAAATTTATAAAATTATTTATTAATACTATGTCCCATATTATCAAAAATGTACTTATTATTGTAATTATAGAAATCGCTTTATTTTTCTTTACTACATTACAGAACTTATTAATTCTATTATTTTCTAGTTCTAGACTGTCTTTTTCTTTATTGTATTTTACATTAAATATGATATCTTTTGTATATTCCATAAAACTCCCCCTTTATGCATTTGTTAATATTAAATATATATTCACATTTTTAGAGTTTTATGAATAAAATTACGTATTTTATTATAACAAAAAATTCCAAATTTTTCAAGTTATTATAATTTTAATATATCTGCCTAACCTATAATAATTTTTCCTTAATAATTTTAGCCAGCTTTACATTTATTCCCTTCACTTTTGCAATTTCTTCTACTTCTGCCTCTTTTATTTTTTCTACGCTCCCAAAAGTTTTAAGTAAACTTGCTTTCTTCATTGTCCCTATTCCTGGTATTGCGTCTAATTCAGATTTTGTTATCGATGCGTCTCTTAATTTTTTATGATATCCAATTGCAGTATCGTGAACTGTATCTTGAAACATTGTTATTGTGTTCATCAATTTTTCAGATAATTCTAATTCTTTTCTATTGTTATCCATCAAAGCTCTTGTCTGATGCTTATCGTTCTTAACCATTCCAAAGATTGGAATATTTAAGCTTAACCTTTTTATTACTTCTTCTGCTGCTCTTATTTGTGTTATTCCGCCATCTACAAATATTACATCCGGAATTCTTCCAAATGCACTTTTATCATTTTCTATAGAATGTTTTAATCTTCTTTCAATTACTTCTTTCATACAAGCTGGATCATCTTGTCCTATAACTGTTTTTATCTTAAATCTCTTAGATAAATTCCTTTTTATTATTCCATCTAACATAACACACATACCAGCAACCATATATGTTCCAGATATATTTGAAATATCATAACATTCTATCTTTCTTGGAACTTTTTCCATTTTTAAAATTTCTTTTAATTCATTTATTACACTATATTTATCTTTTTCTTTATTATCTAGGGTAATTTTTGCATTTTTTTCTGCCATTTCTACTAATCTTAATTTTTCTCCCCTTTTAGGGCTTTTTATTTCTACTTTTCTATCTATACTACTTGTTAATAAATATTCTATAATTTCTCTATCCTCTATTTCTTCTTTTATCATAATCTTATTTGGAAGTATTGGCCTATTCATATAAAATTGTTTTATAAAACTTGATAATATTTCACTATTTGCTTCATCATTTAAACCTTCGAAAAAGAAATGTTCTCTTCCTATCATTTTACTTCCTCTTATGAAAAAAATCTCTATACAAACTTCTAATTCATTTCTTGCAACTCCAATTACATCAATATCATTTTCAGATATATTAGATACTTTTTGTCTTTCTGATATTCTTTCTACTGCAATTTTTTTATCTCTTAAATATGCAGCTTTTTCATATTCTTGTTTTTGAGCTGCTTCTTTCATTTGTTCTTCTAACTGTTTTATTATTTTTTCTGTTCTTCCATCTAATAACTCTATAATCTCATTTATTTGCTCTCTATATTCTTCTTTAGATACATATCCCATACATGGTGCTAGACACTTTTTTATATGATAATTCAAACATGGTCTATCCTTATATTTAAAACTTTTACATTGTCTAATTTTAAATTTCGTTTTTATAAAATCTACCATCTCTTTTGCTACTCTAGCGCTTGCATACGGTCCAAAATATTTTGCTCCATCATTTAATATTCTTCTTGTTATATACACATCTGGATAATCAGATTTCACATTTATTTTTATATATGGGTATGTTTTATCATCTTTTAAAAGTACATTAAATTTTGGCATATTTTTCTTTATAAGATTACACTCTAAAATTAAAGCTTCTGCCTCATTATCTGTAACTATATATTCGAAATGGTCTACTAAAGAAACCATATTTTCTATTCTTTTTGTTTTATTATTTTTTCTAAAATATTGTCTTACTCTATTTCTTAAAGATATAGCTTTTCCAACATAAATAATTTTATCATCTTTATCATGCATAATATATACACCTGGTTTATGTGGTAGCTTTTTTAATTCCGCTTCTATATCAAACATTTTTATTCTCCTCTGCTATCTATTATGACATAAAAATATATTCTTGTAAAGCTTGAAAAATAAAGAAAAAATAGTAATAGATTTCTCTATTACTATCTTCTTTTATAAAAATATTTTTAAAATTACCAGCAATATAGCTCCTGGTATACCTAATAATCCTACTAATACAGCAGTTGCTATATTTAAGCCTATATGAAAAGCAAATAGATTTCCTACTAAGTTAATTAGAAAGATCAGTATTCCACCTAAAATAGAGTTTCCTATCAATTTAAAAATACTCTTTAACGGTAATATAAAGATCCTACCAAAAATGAACAAAAATATAATACAAGCTAAATAAATAATAATTGTGTTCATGTCCAACTTCCATCACCTTTTCTTTGTTTTCTAATATCATATTTATGAAAGTAGTTGGACAAATATTCCTTTTTACTACATAGCTTCTCTAAAACGTATTTCTAATTGATCTATCATATCTAGTACCAAACCTTGTTCTTTTGCTCTTTTTACCAAGTAATCAATTTTTGCACGACTTGCCTTTATCTGATAAGTATAATAGTCTATTAGCTCCCCTTCTGCATACTCAAAATTTCTACTAGCTTCCTCTAATTCTTTTTTTGTTTTTATAATACTCATAACCAATTCTGTTTGTTTTTCTTGCTCTGTTTTTTCTACAATAGGATATACTTTTACATATTCTTCATGCATAATTAGCCTCTCCTCTTTATACAGTTTCTATATCTAGTATATTCCTTTTTTTGAAATTTATTCCTAAAATGGATTATAAATTAGATTTTATCCAGACTTTCGCTATTTGAACTTTTTCTTTCCATGTCTTTGTGGCAAGCAGCATCTCTCCTTGTGTTATATGGTTTCCTACTACATAATAAACTAAAATTCCTATACTCTGAATAACAAATAAATTTAGAATATTGGAAGTTAGTAAATTATTCGTTGCTTCTACAACACCCAATTCTTGTTTTTCTTTTTCCTTATAATGTCTTTGTGATTCAAAAAATGTAATTAGTTCTGGAAGGCTAGTAATAAAACCTAGTGCTATTCCTAAAACAAATTCTGGTATTAGAAAAACTTCTGCTAAATTTTCTAATACTGTACTTAATTGATTTCCTATAATATATAAAGCTATACTTGTCAGTACTAGATAGATACTATATTTTATAATAATATTTATCTTTCCTTTCACCCATTTTGTTTCTTCTTTAATTTCTTCATCTATTTGTTCATCCTGCTTTTTTAAATATAATTCATGTGCATTTCCGTTAATATAATAAAATAAAAAGAATAGTAATATAAAAATAGGTACAAATGCTATTGTAAAATCAATATGAAACATAAGCATGACTGCTGGTATTAAAATTGTAATTACCACCATTATTAAGTCTACCTGTATAGCTCTATTCCTCATTACTTTTTGGTTTTTATTTAAAAAGATAGAAAACAGATATTGTATAGTGTTTATAATATTGGAACTAAGTATATTATAAATACTAGCATTTAGTAGTCCTGCAAAGGCAGAAAAAGAACTTGGCTGGGAAAGAGAAATCAGTTTTAACGAACTGGTAGAACGCATGGTAAAGAATGACCTTGCAATCGTAGAAAAAGAAATCAAGTCAGCCAACTAAAATACATGCCAAATGGGAGAAAACTATGAAAGCATTGATTATCGGGGGCGGCGGATTCGTAGGTCCGTATCTGGTAAATCATCTTCATGATGATTTAGGATATGAGGTCGCCGTAACAAAGACCGCAAAAGAACAGCTTGCCCTTTCAAATGCAGTCGTCTATGATTGTGATATTCTGAATAAAAGTGAGATTACCGATGTGCTGGAAACAGTGC
>ENA-ORLW01001590-ORLW01001590.1-human-gut-metagenome-genome-assembly--contig:-NODE-1590-length-24232-cov-21.095218_pt1 | contig 24232 bp, 16 predicted proteins | sample MGYA00243017_ERZ508829 | MGnify/ENA primary metagenome ERZ508829 (study PRJEB26277, sample SAMN04329776) | human gut metagenome | biome: human-associated habitat | host: Homo sapiens | place: USA...
ACTTAACTTTTCAACCCCAGTCGCTGAATTCTTCAAATTTATTGGTTAATTTTGCACTTGCAGGTAGAATCTGCCCACCGCATAACCATTTAACGTCACCCTAAAACAAAACCACACTATGGCAACCATACTCAAGGACGGCATCAAACCCGGAATGTGCAGCGACCACGCGGGCTACGAACTCAAATCTTTTCTCGAAGGCTATCTCGAAAGCCGCGGAATCGAAGTTGTTGACTTCGGCACTCATTCCGACGCCAGCTGCGACTACGCTGACTTCGCACATCCCTGCGCGCTGGCCGTAGAAGCCGGCGAGGTTTATCCCGGCATCGCAATGTGCGGCAGCGGAAACGGCATCGCCATGACCCTCAACAAGCACCAGGGCATCCGGGCCGCACTCTGCTGGACGCCGGAGCTGGCCCGCCTGGCTCGCGCTCACAACAACGCAAACGTGCTCGTACTCCCCGCACGCTTCATCAGCGCGGAGGTAGCGGCCGAAATTGTCGACACCTTCCTGAGCACCGAATTCGAGGGCGGACGCCACCAGCGGCGCATCGACAAGATGCCGGTGGCCGGCTGCGGCTGCTGAGAGGGCGGCCGGTCCTCGTTTTTTGCTGTTTTGGAGGGTTTTTGTTAACTTTGCATCCGAAATCTCTCCAAGGCCAAAGCATATGACAAATTTTACAATGCAATTTACCGAATACATCGCAGCGCCCAGCCGCTTGGCGACCGCTGCCGTATGCCTTCTTGCCGCTTCCATGGCATGGGGTCTCGAGGTGCAGTGCACGCCGGGCTCCCTGAGCGCCGCCGTGGCCGATGCGGCCGCAGTGACTGAGCTCAAGCTCACCGGCAGCGTGGATGCCTCCGACCTTTTCTTCATCGACAGCAGTATGCCCTCGCTGCGCTCCCTCGACCTCTCCGGAGTGACCGTTGCGGCCTACAGCGGCGATAAACTGCGCGGACTCTCCAACTATCCCGCCGCCACTATTCCGGCCAATGCCTTCACCGGCAACGCCATCACTTCGCTGACATTGCCCGCGGCAGAGGTGACCATAGAGGCCGCAGCCTTCGCCGGCACGGCCATCACCGGCCTCACCCTGCCTGCCAATGTGACCCTCGCCGGCGACGGCGCCTTCAGCAGCTGCCCGCAGCTGCTGCAAGCGACGGTTTGCACTCCGAATACCGGCAATTTCACCTTCGCGGGCTGCTCCAAGCTCGAAAAGGTGACATTCAGAGGCACCACCGTGCTCGGCACCGGCGCCTTCGAGGACTGCACGGCCCTGACCGACGTGGAAGGCACCTCCTCTGTCGCCGCCGTCGGCGCCAAGGCTTTCGACGGCTGCAGCTCTCTGACCGAATTTGTCTTCGGATCGGCCCTTGAGAGCATCGGCGCACGCGCCTTCGCCTCCACCGGCCTCACCGACGCCGACCTTACCTCCGCGCCCCGGCTCCGCAGCCTCGGCGAGTGGGCCTTTGCCCACTGCCCGGCTCTGACGGCTGTGCAGATGCCCGCCGCCCTGGCCTCCGTCGGCAAAGGCGCCTTCTTCGACTGCGCCTCGCTCGTTTCGGCCAACTTCCCTCCCGCAAGTCTGAACGACTACGTTTTCAAAGGCGCGGCTCTGACAAATGTCTCACCCGACATCTTGGCCAACGTCGACAAAATCGGCGACTACGCGCTGATGGGAGCCTCCGGCATCTCCGAACTGCACCTGGGCAACTCCCTCGACAGTATAGGCACCGGCGCTATGGTAAACATGACCGGACTCAGGAGCATCGACGCCCAGTCGCTCGACCACGTTCCGGCGCTGGGAGAGGATGTTTGGGGCGGAGTGGAGCAGAGTGCCGTGAAACTCAGCGCAGCCCCCGAGATGGTGTCCGAGTTTGCCGCCACGCCGCAGTGGCAGGACTTCCACATCGAGGCCATGAGCACCGCAGCCCCGATAATCACCACCGGCGACACCGGTCTGCAGGGCCGCTTCGACGGCGCCACGCTGCTTCTGCGCTCTCAGGGCGCCGATATCACCACGGTGAGCCTCTACGATACCTCCGGCACTTTGCTCATTTCGCAGGCCATAGGAACTTCCGAGGCTGCCATCGACACCTCCGCCTTCACCACCAATATATATATAGTGGTGGCGGAACTCAACGGCGAGCTGCGTGCCGTGCTTAAACTCCTTCGCTGATGGGCAAGAACAAGCTTCGCAAATTCGCCGAGATGGAGCAGCTGCCGATGGTGTTCCAGTATCCCTACGGCGCTCTCAAGGAAGGCGGCTTTCCGCTCCGCGGGCGCTGGCACAGCGACTTTTTCGGCAACGACAATCCCATCGTCGTAGAGCTGGGATGCGGCAAGGGTGAGTACACTGTCGGGCTTGCCCGCCAGTTCCCGGACCGCAACTTCATAGGCATCGACATCAAGGGCGCGCGTATGCACACCGGCGCCACCGATGCCTACCGTAGCGGCCTTCGCAACGTGGCTTTTGTGCGCACCTCGGTGGAGCTTTTGGAGAACTTCTTCTCTGCCGGCGAAGTGTCGGGCCTTTGGGTTACCTTCCCGGACCCTCAGATGAAGAAGGAAAACAAGCGCCTCACCGGCTCGCGTATGGTCGAAATGTACCGCCGCGTACTCGCTCCCGGAGGAACCGTAAGCCTCAAGACCGACAGCCCCTTTCTATATGCCTACACAAGGCTTATGGCAACACACAATGGTTGCCGCATCGTCGCCGACGACGCCGACATCGACGCCTCCGGCGCCCGCGCAGCCTCGCCGGTGCTCTCCATTCTTACGCACTACGAGCGCCAGTGGATGCAGCGCGGACTGCCTATTAAACTCATAGAATTCGACCCGGCCACCGACGCTCCCCTTGCGGAGCCCCCCGGCGCCGACGACATACCCCGCGACACTTACCGCAGCTACTCCCGAGGCACCCTCGAAGGCATGCCCGGGCTGCAGCCGGCGGAACGACAAACAACCGACTGAACAACAGAACCAATGCCTACACTATATCCCGCACTTATCACCGAGGCCCTCTCCACCGTGCGCTATCCCGGCACCGGCCGCAACATCGTGGAGATGGGAATGCTCGCCGACGATATCCGCATCGACGGCGACTCCGTAAGCTTCACCATCCTTTTCGAAAAGCCCACCGACCCCTTCAAGGCCTCCATCCTCAAGAGCGCCGAAGCGGCAGTGCGCGTGGCCGCTCCCGGCGCCAAGGTGACGGTCAACAGCGCCACCCTCGCGCCCCAACCGGCGGCCACGCAGGAAGCGCCCGTGCTGCCCGGAGTGAAGAACATCGTGGCCGTGAGCAGCGGCAAAGGCGGGGTAGGTAAGAGCACCGTGGCCGCCAACCTTGCCGTAGCTCTTGCCGCCGAGGGCTACAAAGTCGGGCTGCTCGACGCCGATATATTCGGGCCCTCCGTACCCAAGATGTTCGGCCTGGAGAACACCGAACTTTATATGCACGAAGTCGACGGCCGCAACCTCATCATACCGGCCGAGAACTACGGCGTCAAGGTGCTCTCCATCGGCTTTGTAATCGATCCGGGCAATGCGGCCGTTTGGCGCGGCGCCATGGCCTCCAACGCCCTCAAGCAGCTCATCCAGCAGGCCGATTGGGGCGAGTTGGACTACTTCCTAATCGACATGCCTCCCGGCACCAGCGACATCCACCTTACCTTGGTGCAGACGCTGGGCATCACGGGCGCCATCGTGGTTACTACGCCGCAGGAAATAGCTCTGGCCGACGCCCGCAAAGGCATAGCCATGTTCCGCGACTCCAAAATCAACGTGCCCGTGCTCGGCGTGGTCGACAATATGGCCTGGTTCACTCCCGAAAAGCATCCCGACGAGAAGTACTACCTCTTCGGCAAGGATGAGAACGTCGACCGTCTGGCGCGCGATTTCGACGTGCCCGTTCTGGCCCGCATACCTCTTGTGGCATCCGTCGGCGAGCATGCCGACAGCGGTCGTCCCGTGGCCACGGAGAATACCATGAGCGCGGCCGCTTTCTTCCACCTCGCCCACGAGGTGATAGAGGCCGTCGACCGACGCAACAACCAGTTGCCGCCCACACAGAAGGTGCAGATGCACTGATTTTTAACACACCTCCAAGGTCATGGCATATATAGCAGTTATCAACGGCCCCAACCTCAACCTGCTGGGGCGCCGCCGCCCCGAAATCTACGGTACTCAGACCGTCGACGACATCGCCGCCGCACTCACCGCCGGGCGCCCCGACGTCGAAATCCGCATGAGCTGCCAAAACGGCGAGGGGGCTGTCATCGACCTGCTCCACAGTGCCGGCTTCGACGACGACTGCATCGGCATTGTGCTCAATGCCGGCGCCTACACCCACACCTCGCTCGCCATAGCCGACGCCATTGAGGCCATCCCGGCGCCCGTGGTAGAGGTGCATCTGAGCAATGTCTTCGCCCGCGAGGAAATACGCCACCGCAGCCTCATTGCCGCCAACTGCATAGGCTCAATAAGCGGGTTCGGACCCCTCAGTTACCAACTGGCCGTGGAAGCCATCATAAAAAGATATGAGTCAAAGCAATAAAACGCTCTTAGTGGTCGGCGCCGGCGGCTTTATCGGCGGTTTCATCGTCGAGGAAGGCCTTCGCCGCGGCTACGAGGTTTACGCCGGTGTGCGCGAGAGCACCTCGCGGCGCTATCTTACCGACGAACGCATAAAGTTCGTGGTCCTCGACTACGACGACCCCGACGCCCTGCGCGACGGTCTGGAGGCGCAGCGCCCCCACGGCGGCTGGACCGACATAATCTACAACCTCGGAGCCACAAAGGCCGCTCGCTTCAGCGACTTCAACCGCATAAACTACGAGTACTTGCGCGACTTCGTCGAGGCCCTCCATGAGCTGGAGGCCACTCCGCAGCATTTCCTCTACATGAGCTCGCTGAGCGCCCTCGGCCCCGCCGACGAGAAGAACTACACCCCCATCGACGACAGCACAGTGCCGGCGCCGAACACGCGCTACGGCCTTTCGAAAATCAAGGCCGAACAGTTTCTGGGCATACAGAGTTGGTTGCCTTGGACCATTTTCCGTCCCACGGGCGTCTACGGCCCCCGCGAGCAGGACTATCTGATGATGGTGAAGTGTATCGACGCCCATTTCGACTTCGGCGTGGGCTACCGCCGCCAGATGCTGACCTTCATCTACGTGGCCGACTTGGTTAAGGCAATGTTCGACGCCATCGCCACCGACACCACCATCCACCGCCGCTACATCATCAGCGAGCCGCGCGCCTACACCCAGAAAGAATTCCGGGCCATGGTGGCCAAGGCACTCGGCCGCAAGTTCGTGGTGCCCGTCAAGCTACCGATTTGGGCGGCTTATGTGGCTTCCGTGGTGGCCGAGAAATGGGGCGTGCTGACCCTGAAACCGGCAACCCTCAACCGCGACAAATTCAAAATAATGCGCCAGCGCAACTGGAACTGCTCCGTCGCCGACGCCGAGCGCGACTTCGGATTCTCCGTCGACTATCCTTTGGAGCGCGGTGTGGCCGAAACCGTTGCCGCCTATCGGGCCGAAAAAGCCGCCGCAAAGGCCAAAAAGAAGAAAAAATGAGCGACTACGGCGCACCCGAGCAACCTATCCCCCTGTGGGCCAAGATTCTGGTGGTGGTCTGCGCACTGCCGGTGGCCGACCTGCCGTGGCTGTGGGCCGGTAATCCCGAAACCGACACTGCCAGACTGCTGCTTCGCCTCTACCCGGTGTTTGTGTCTCTTGCTGCGGTGTGCGCCTGGCTGGCGTGGCGCCGCAGCCGCGAACTAACCTTCATCCTGCTGGCCGTGCTCGTGCTGAGCCACGTCGCCATGTGGCTTCTCTGCTATCCCCCGCAATGACACAGGACGAATACATAGCGCGCCACCTCGGCCCGGAACCCGCCCATCTTAAGCGCCTCTACCGCGCCACCCACACAGGGCGGCTCTACCCCCGGATGTGCTCCGACCATGCCCAGGGCGCACTTCTGGGTATGCTTGTGGCCCTTGCCCGGCCCCGCCGCATACTCGAATTGGGTACCTTCACGGGCTATTCGGCAATCTCCATGGCCGAAAGCATGCCCGAAGGCTGCACCCTCCACACCGTGGAGATAGAGCCGGAGTACGAGCACGAAATCCGCGCCGCCCTCGACAGCAGCCCGCGCGGCTCCGACATCTTCCTGCATATCGGCGATGCCGAAGCGCTCATCCCGCAGCTTTGCGCCGGTGAGCCTCCGGTCGACTTCGTTTTCATCGACGCCAACAAGCGCCGCTACGCCGCCTATTACCGCCTGCTGCTGCCGCTGCTTCCGTCCGGGGCGGTGATAGTGGCCGACAACACCCTCTGGAGCGATAAAATACTCGACCCGGACGCAAAGCGCGACCCCCAGACCGCCGGCATAGCCGAGTTCAACGACCTTGTCGCCGCCGACAGCGCCGTCGCCAAAGCCATCATCCCGATGCGCGACGGCCTCACCATCCTCCGCAAACTCTAATCCGGCCCAAACTCCGCTGTACGAGTCTATCGGGCAATAAAATAAAAAAATCTGAGCTATGAAAAGATATATAATTGTCGGGGTGAGTTTGTCGGGCCTGTTTTGGCAGGCAGAGGCTGCGGAGCGGGATTCGGTGAGTGTTTCGACCGATACGTTGCAAAGCGTACAACTTAAAGAAATCACGGTAGAGGAGGCTCCGATGGCGCAGGAACTGACCAAAAGTGTGTATACGCCCACTCGTCAGCAGCGCAATGCGTCGACCGACGGCGTGTCGCTGCTCTATGCGATGGCCGTTCCGCGTCTGGATATAAATCCGGTGGAGGGCTCGGTGAGTCTGGGCGGAGCGCCGGTTGCATTTTTTATCGACGGTGTGCCGGCATCGGCGGCCGACATTACGGACATGAATACTCGCGACGTGCGTCGCGTAGAGATATTGGACTATCCTTCGGATCCTCGGTTCCGCAATGAAAACCACGTTGTGAACTTCATCATGCAGAAGTACGAATATGGAGGTTATACCAAACTGGGCACAACAGACATGTTCGTTTCCTGCATAGCGTCCGACAATACCGTCAACAGCAAGATGGTCTATAAAAAGATGACATACGATGCCCGGGCCTATTACCAATACGGGAATTACAAGCATTACGGCAGCGAATCGACGGAGACATTCCGAGGCCTTGAGGAGGCGGGAGGGGAAGAAATATCCCGCGAGCAGCTCATTGACGACTCGCGGGCGAGAGTGCACAACGCCAATGGTTCCTTCCGGGCCAGATACCAGACCGACAACACCGTATTTTCATCCACGGCGAGCTATATTTACAGCCGTATACCCCTGAACTACAGCGTCGGACATATGGAGGCAATACCCATTGCCGACGATGTGCAGTCTTGGTCGAAGACTCGCAACTCGCTTTCGAACAACATAGTCTGGGACAACGATCTTTTCCAAATTTTACCGGCGCAATGGTATCTTTCCGGTAGATTGGGTCTGAGCTATCTTCATAGCCGCCGGACACAGGTTTTCAACGAAGGCACCACTCAGATCCGCGATGTGAACATAGGCGAGAATACCTTTGACCTGACCGGGTCGGTCAATGTGTCCAAGGATTTCAGCCGGGAGCTTTCGCTGGGCGTCTACGCCGGATTCCATCACTCCCAAAGCCGCCTCCGCTATGAAGGCAGCGAAAACAGCCGGACAAGACAAAACACCTGGGGCATGACTCCCGGCCTGTCGGTCAGCTACCGTCACGGCGATTCTTTTCTTGCCTCGGCAAAGGCCGGAGCTCAGGTTGAGCATAACGGCAGTGGGACAAGCGGCCGTACCACTGCGTCGCCCAACGTCCTTGTCGGCTTTAACTTTATGCCGGACGATAAGAACTGGTTTGCCTTGAGCTTAAGCTATTCGTTGAAGACTCCGCAGCCTTACGAGCTCAATCCGAACGTTCTGCCGGAGAATCCCTGGCTCTTTACTGGCGGAAACGCGGACTTGCGCTCTCCAGGCGTTGCTTTGGGGCGCCTTTACTATTCCTGGACCCCCAAAAGGACGCTTAATTTCTCGGCTGAGCTTATGCATACGCGCACAAGCAACCTTATAGCGCAGGACTACAGCCTGACGCCGGACGGGGCTGCGATAGTGGGCAGATACGACAACTGCGGCAATTTCAACGACACTCAGCTTGGCGCATACCTGACGGTCTATGCCCTTGGGCGCAAACTCATCCTCAACGCCGGAGCCACCGCCCAATTTCAAAATTTCAGCGGTCTTTACAGTCAGCACCGATGCCGGCTTCAGGCCAAAGGCTATGCGGCCTATTACTGGAAGACGTTTTCGGCCACTCTTGCCTATACTTCGCCAAGCAAGGGCTTCGACGGCAGCGATCCCCTGCTGATGCGGACACGTTCGCGCTACAGCCTTGGGCTGACGTGGGGAACCTCGGCCTGGACCATCCGGGCTACACTTACAAACCCTTTCCGTCGGCACTGGCGCGGCAGCAGCTACGAACTTGACACCCCGCTTTACAGTAAGGCCGGCCACACCATAACGGTGAACTCGCACTGCAGGGTGAATCTGTCGGTGACCTACATTATCGGCTACGGCAAGAAGGTGCGTCGCGGCGAGGATATTTCCGCGCCCGAGCATACACAGTCGGCCGTAGAGTAAGAACTTTGTGGAATCCGGTCAACCTTAGGGTGGATTCGGACGTTAGAACGACGTAGGACGCAGCTTAGGCGGCGTTTTGCGCATTTAACCAACGTTTCATCCCATACCCAAAATTCATGGACTGGATTCTTGACATTTTCCGAAACAATCCTGCCATTCCGATCTTTCTTACCCTTGGCGTAGGCTTTTGGGTAGGCAAGCTGAAGTACAAGACGTTCTCGCTGGGCACCGTCACCTCGGTGCTTCTGGTGGGTGTTCTTGTCGGGCAGATGAACATACCCATTCCCGGACCGGTGAAGAGTGTGTTCTTCCTTATGTTCCTCTTTGCGATAGGCTACAGCGTGGGGCCGCAGTTTTTCCGCGCTCTCCGCGGTTCGGGCATCAAGCAGGTGGTGTTCGCCGTTGTGATGTGCTTAGTCTGCTTTGCCGTTACCGTTGGGGTAGCCCTTGCTTTCGGCTACAATCCCGGTGAGGCCGCCGGCCTCTTTGCCGGCGCTCAGACCATATCGGCCGTTATCGGCGTTGGCGACGACACTATCAACACTCTCAGTGCGAGTGCCGCCGACAAGCAGGCGTGGACCGACCTGGTGCCGGTGTGCTACGCCGTGACCTACATCTTCGGTACTATCGGCTCGGCATACATACTGAGCTATATCGGGCCGGCCATGCTCGGCGGACTAAAGAAGGTGAAGGCTCAGACCGTGGAGCTCGAAAAGAGCATGAACCAAAGCTCTCTGACCTCCGACCCGGCCTACATCAACGCGCTTCGTCCGGTTGTATTCCGCGCCTATAAGGCCGACGGCGAGTTCTTCGCCAACCCGCGCACCGTCGCCGAGGTGGAGAGCGAGATTTCGTCGAAGGGACGCCGAGTCTTCGTGGAGCGCCTCAGAGTCAACGGCACCATAGTCGACGACCCGGCCTCCGACGTGAAGATTTCGCGCGGCGACGAGCTGGTGCTCAGCGGACGCCGCGAGTACGTCATCCAGGACGAGAGCTGGATCGGCCCCGAAGTTGCCGACGCCGATCTTCTGAGCTTCCCCGTGGAGCGTATCCCCGTGATGGTGGCCAAGAAAGACATCGACGGCCTCACCGTCGACCAACTTCGCGCCAAACCCTTTATGAAAGGCGTGGTAATCAGCGCAATAAGCGCTGTTGGCCAGCAACTTCCCGTGCTCGCTCAGAGCAAGGTGATGCGCGGCGACGTCATCACTATCACCGGCCTCAAGAAAGAGGTCGATGCCGCCGCCTCCGCCATCGGCTATGCCGACAGGCCCACCAAGAGCACCGATATGGTGTTCGTCGGGCTGGGCATCTTCATCGGTGCGCTCATCGGCGCCATAACCATCCATCTGGGCGGCATCCCCGTGAGCCTGAGTACTTCCGGCGGCGCCCTGATCGCCGGTCTTATTCTGGGCTGGCTGCGCTCCAAGCATCCGACCTTCGGCCGTATTCCGGACTCTTCGGTATGGCTGATGAATAATCTGGGCCTGAATATGTTCATCGCCGTAATCGGCATCACTGCGGCTCCGACCTTCGTGAGCGGCATCAAGGAAGTGGGCTTCATGCTCTTCGTGGCAGGTGTGATTGCCACCACGGTGCCCCTTCTTATCGGCATATGGATGGGCGCCAAGCTCTTCAAGTTCCACCCGGCCATCAACTTGGGCTGCAACGCCGGAGCGCGAGTCACCACGGCCTCTCTGGGTGCCATCCAGGACTCGCTCAACTCCACCGTGCCGGCTCTTGGCTACACCATAACCTACGCAATCGGCAATACGCTGCTCATCCTGATGGGCGTGGCGGTGACGCTGATATGCGCCTGACCTTAGGACTATCTTTAACTTACACAGACTGATATATGTCAACTACCAAAAATCCGCTCAGCCGCGAGTACGAAAAGGAACTCGAGAGCATGAGTCCCTTCGAAATCAAAAACCAGCTTATAGCCCTTGCGCAGGAAGATGCACGCAAGAGCTCCGCAACCTTCCTTAACGCCGGCCGCGGCAACCCCAACTGGATTGCCTACGACGCCCGCGAGGCCTTCTTCCTGCTTGGCTTCTTCGCCATGGACGAGTGCAAGCGCGTACACACCGACGAACCCGGCATAGCCGGCATACCTTCGCGCGCCGGCATCGCCGACCGCTTCGAGAAGTTCTTGCTGGCCAACCAGGGCCAACGCGGCGAACGCCTGCTCAACGCAGCCTACCACTACGCCTTGACCGAACTCCACGCCGACCGCGACGACCTCGTCCACGAATGGGCCGAGGGCATCACCGGCGACCAATATCCCACCCCGCCCCGCATCCTCAAGTACACCGAGGAGGCCGTCCGCGCTTATCTGGCTCAGGAAATGGGCCTCAACGCTCCCGGCATGGGGCAGGAGTACGACCTCTTCGCCACCGAAGGCGGCACGGCCGGCATGTGCTACGTTTTCGACTCCCTGCAGGCAAACCACCTTGTCAAGAAGGGCGACCGCATAGCCCTGATGGCACCGCTGTTCACACCTTATATAGAAATACCGGAGCTGGACCGCTTCGACTTCGACGTGGTCAACATCTCTGCCAACAAGGTTGAGGCCGACGGCTACCACTACTGGCAGTATCCCGACAGCGAGCTCGACAAGCTCCGCGACCCGTCGATCAAACTCGTGTGCCTGATCAACCCGTCGAACCCGCCGAGCTACCGCTTGAGCGACCACAACATGGAGCAGCTGGTCGACATTGTCAAGAAAGACAATCCTAACCTTATAATCGTGAGTGACGACGTATACGGCACCTTCGCGCACGACTTCCGGTCGCTGATGTACGTGCTGCCCTACAACACTTTGTGCGTCTACTCCTTCTCGAAGTACTTCGGCGCCACCGGCTGGCGCCTCGCCGTGGTGGCCGCCGCAAAGGAGAACCTTATGGACAAGCTCCTTACCGAGCTCACGCCCGCGGAGAAGGCCGACCTGGATAAGCGCTACTCCAGTCTGACCCTCGATGTGCCCGCGCTCAAGTTCATCGACCGTATGGTCGCCGACAGCCGCGACGTAGCTCTGAACCACACCGCCGGTCTGAGCACGCCGCAGCAGATCATGATGAGCTTCTTCGCAATCAAGTGTCTGCTCGACAAGGAAAACGTCTACAAAGGCAAGATGCAGGCCATGATCGAAGACCGCCTCAAATGCCTGTGGAAGAACACCGGCTTCACCCTCCTGCCCGACGACCTCCGCGTGGGCTACTACAGCGAAATCGACTTTATGGTGTGGGCCAAGAAGCTCTACGGCGATGACTTCGCCGCCTGGCTGCCTACCGCCCACGAGCCGCTCGACGTGACCATGCGCCTTGCCAAGGAGTGTGCAGTGGTGGTGCTCAACGGCTCCGGCTTCGACGGCCCCGAATGGAGCATACGAACCTCCGAGGCCAACCTCGACCGCGACTCCTACCTCACCATAGGCACCAAGGTGCGCCAAATCCTCGACGAGTACTACGCCGAGTACAAGGCAGCCGCCAAGTGAGCCGCAAGTCCCTCGATATTGTGGGCTAAATGTTAAAATTGCCGCCGCAGTTTAACTTAACTTTGTTAAAGTTTTATTGCGGCGGCTTTTTTTGCGGTTAAATTTTGTTTATTTGGGGCAAAATATCTTTCTTTGCACTTTGGAAGGGCGAAAGCCCTCCGAGAGCATACATACTTACTAAATACCAAAGGTCTAACAACCGTAAAAGCTTACTGATGGCATCTCATCACGGCACCGGCAAGTAATCCAATACCATGATTGCAGCCGACGAATTAAAGTTCATCAACAGCGGCAAGCGCGCCCTACGCGCCTGCGGTCTTCTTTGTGTATTTATTTAAATGACAAACAAACAAAACAATAATTAACCTAACCGTTAACAAAAAACTCCTTGCATGAAGAACATTTGTTTACAAATGACACGGAAGGCTGCGATGGCACTTGCATTGGTGCTGTTCATGGCATTCCCGGCTTTGGCGCAGAAAATCACGGTGACAGGAACCGTGTATGAGCCCGAGGGCGAGCCCGCCATCGGCGCAAGCGTTGAAGTCAAAGGCGTACCCGGTGTCGGTGCCGCTACCGACATCGACGGCAATTTCTCAATCAGCGTAGAGCCCAACGCTACCCTGGTGGTATCGTATGTAGGCTGCGACACACAGGACATCCCCGTTGCCGGTCGCACCCACATTGAGGTTCACCTGACCACCAACACCGTTGCGATGAACGAACTCGTTGTCGTTGGTTACGGTGTTGTAAAGAAATCGGACGCCACCGGTTCTGTCGGCGTTGTGAAGCCGAGTGAAATCGAAGCCGGTCTGGCAACCACCGCCCAGGACCTTCTGGTAGGCGCAAGCCCCGGTGTGGTTGTGTCGACCGCCGGTGGTAACCCCGACGGCGCCGCCTCCATCCAGATTCGCGGCGGTGCTTCGCTGAACGCCTCCAACAACCCCCTCATCGTTATCGACGGTGTGCCCATGGACGGCAACACCGTGAAGGGTTCTTCGAACCCCCTGGCTCTGGTAAGCCCGGAGAACGTTGAGAACATGACCATCCTCAAGGGCCCGTCGGCAACCGCCATCTATGGTAGCCGCGCCACCAACGGTGTGATCATCATCACCACCAAGACCGGCCAGAGCGGCCGTCCGCAGGTGAACTTCACCGCAAACTTCTACGTTGCCACCCCCCGCAACTACCTCAACATGATGAAGAGCCAGCAGTTCGCCGACTTCATCGTGAGCCGCTACGGCGCCGAGTCCGCCCAGGCTGCACAGCTGGGCCTCAACGGCACCATCTACAACACCAACTGGCAGAAAGAAGTGCTCCGCACCTCCTTCTCGCACGACTACAGCCTCAGTGTCGGCGGTACTGCCGGCGTGCTCCCCTATCGTGTGGCCGTCAACTACACCGGCACCGATGGTATCCTGCGCAACACCGACAACAAGCGTCTGGGCGCAAGCGTCAACCTGACTCCGAAGTTCTTCGACGACCTGCTGAGCGTCAACGCCAACGTCAAGGGCTCCTATATCACCAACAACTACTCCGGCAACGGCGCTCTGGGTTCGGCCATCAGCTTCAATCCTACGCTCCCCGTGCGCGTGCCCGGTCTGACCACTTTCAACGGCTACACCACCTATCTTAACGGCGGCGTGGTTGCCCAGCCCGGCGAAGACGGCACCCAGCCCGCCGGCGGCACTATCAACAACCTCTACTCGAAGAACCCCGTTTCGCTGTGGGCCGACAACTACAGCCACTCCAAGGTTTACCAGAGCGTGGGCAACCTTCAGCTCGACCTGAAGATGCCCTTCCTTCGCGAACTGCGCGCCAACCTCAACCTCGGCTATGACTACAGCCACGGCGAAAACGCCTCCTACGCCCAGCCCAACTCGCCTTCGGCATGGGACGGCAACTTCGCAGTTTTCTCCCAGGACGGCAAAACCAACACCATCTATATTAAGGAAGGCTACGGCAACCGCAGCAAGGAACTTCAGGAGCGCCTGACCACCATGCTCGAGTTCTACCTCAACTACAACAAGACCTTCGACGCCATCCACTCTAACCTGGATGTCACCGCAGGTTATTCCTGGCAGCGCTTCACCGACAAGGGCCACAACTTCAGCACCGTTGTGAAACAAATCGCCGACAGCGACGTCACCATTACCGACCCGAGCATCAACAACGGCAAACCCTACTGCATCGCCAACTTCGCCGGCTATCAGTACTCCCCGACCTACTACTACAGCAACCGCTTCCAGCTGCTGTCGTTCTTCGGTCGTCTGAACTACACCTTCATGGACCGCTACCTGCTGACCGCTACCATGCGTCGCGACGGTACCAGCCGCTTCGGCAAGGACAACCGCTGGGGTAACTTCCCCTCGGTGGCCGTGGGCTGGAAGCTCCTCGAAGAGAGCTGGATGAGCGGTCTGCGCGGTGTGATGAACGAACTTAAGATTCGCGGCGAATGGGGTGTCACCGGTCAGCAGGACCTCGGCACCGGCTTCTCCGACATCTTCCCCTATCTGCCCGTTTACTCCGTGCTCACCGGCGACAGCAATACCTACCTGGTCAACGGCAAGTACGTTCAGATTGCATATCCCGAAAAGTACAACGCCGACCTCAAGTGGGAGGAAACCCACACCTGGAACGTCGGTCTTGACTTCGGTTTCCTCAACAACCGCATCAACGGTAGCATAGAGTACTACATCCGCAAAACCAAAGACCTTCTGGTTCCCGCCGACTATCCCGCCGGCTCCAACCTCTCCAACGTGGGCTTCATCAACCTCGGTGACCTCAAGAACACCGGCGTTGAGTTCAACGTCAACACCCGACCCGTGGTCGCCCGCGACTTCGTGTGGAACTCCAACCTCAACCTGGCCTGGAACAAGAACAAGATTACCCGCCTGGCCGAAGGCGCAGAGGGTATGACCGGCAACATCGGTACCGCCGGCAACATCCAGAAGCATGAGGTAGGCTACTCCGCTTATACCTTCTACGTCTACGAACAGGCTTTCGATGCCGCCGGAAATCCCCTCGAAGGTGTCTACGTTGACCAGAACGGCGACGGCGTCATCAACAACGACGACAAGATTTTCTACCATCACGTTCACCCCGACATCACCGTTAGCTGGCACAATACTTTCAACTGGAAGAACTGGGACTTCGGCTTCGTTCTCCGCGGTGCCTTCGGCAACTGGGCATACAACAAGAACCAGATGGACAACTCCTTCGTCAGCGCCACCAACTCCGCACCTCTGAGCAACATCATGGCCAACACCTACCTCTTCGAAAGCTCCAAGAGCACCGAGCTCCAGCTTTCGTCCTACTGGGTGCAGAACGCCTCCTTCGTTCGCTGCGACAACATCACCCTGGGCTACACCTGGCAGAACCTGCTGCGCAACAACCTGCGCCTGCGCCTCTACGGTGCCGTTCAGAATCCCTTCGTAATCACCCACTACAAGGGCCTCGATCCCGAACTCACCTACAACCAGGGCATCGACAGCAGCGTTTATCCCCGTCCTATCACCTTCACTCTCGGTGTAGTGGCTAACTTCTAATCAAGCTAAGTATGAAACTGAACAAATATATCGTTGCCGGCTGCATTGCTCTGATGGGTGCCACCACCTCCTGCGTGGGCGACCTTGACCTCAAGCCCAACGATCCCAATAAAAAACTGGAACTCTCCACGGTCGACGAGTGGGACGGCTATCTGGGCCGCCTCTACGGCAACCTCTACCGCGACGACATCATCTCCACCTCCGACGGTGGTGCCGGTACCTTCACCCGCACCCACTTCAACCTGCAGGAAATAACCGCCGACGAGTGCTTCATCTCCGAGAAGTGGAATGACCCCGGCTACCAGCCTCTGAACAAGAACACCTGGAGCGCCGACAACGAGTGGATCTACGCCGCTTTCGCACGCGAGTTCTTCAACGCCAAGATGTGCGCCGAGTTCATCGCCGCAATGAACAGCGAAGGCTCCGCATACCTTCAGGCCAACGGCTACGACGAAGCTGAAACCAACTCCCGCATCGGCGAGGCTCACGCTCTTCGCGGTCTGGCTTACTACTATATGATCGACCTCTTCGGCCGCGGCCCCTGGATCGACGAATCGTCGACCACCGGTGCCATCCCGCCCACCTACAACCGCTCCGAGCTCTTCGACGCCATCGTGGCCGAACTCGTTGCCACCGCCGACATGATCAAGCCCGCCGCTCAGCAGGCCTACGGCCGCATCACCCGCGAGGCTGCCTACATGATTCTTGCCAAGCTCTACCTCAACTCCGAGGTGTACACCGGCACCGCTCGCTACCAGGAGTGCGCCAACGCCCTCCAGAAGGTTGTCGGAACAGGCCTGACGCTGGCTCCCGAGTACAAGTACCTCTTCTGCTCAAGCAACGACAAGTACGTCGGCAACGGCGAAATCCTCTTCGCCGTGCCCCAGCAGCAGGGCCGCATGGAAACATGGGGCGGTACTACCTACCTCACCGCAGGCTGCTGGATTGAAACCGTGCCCAAGGACGTCCTCACCGCACTCAACTATAGCGGCGACGCTTGGTCGGGCCTCCGTCTGCGCCCCGAACTCTCCAAGAGCCTCCAGGGTGACCCCCGCCGCCTCATCTACGAAGGCACCTTCCAGGAAGAAATTCCCGACCTGGTTGCCTACGACGTGAACTCCTGCGGCTACATGCTCATCAAGTACACCAACACCACCGAGGACGACTACACCAACACGGCCGGTGCCACCAACAACAACACCGCCATGAGCAACACCGACTACCCCGTGTTCCGTCTTGCCGACGCCTACCTGATGCTTGCCGAGTGCCAGCTCCGTGGCGTAAACTGCGATGGTCTGAAGTACTTCAACATGGTTCGTGAACGCGTGGGCCTGAGCACCTCCGGCGCTCTCACCGAGTCCCTGCTGCTCACCGAGCGCATGAACGAACTCTACATGGAGGGCCACCGCCGCTCCGACCTTATCCGCTTCGGACGCTACACCGGCAACGCCTATGTATGGTCGTGGAAGAACGGTGTCTACGAAGGCGCTTCCATTCCGGAGTACCGCGCACTCTATCCCATCCCCACCCAGTATGTGGGCACAGTGGGCCAGAACGCCGGCTATTGATATTCAGCGAACTCATCATTCTATAGACTAAGCAATGAAAATAGCTAAAATATATGCCATCGGGGCTGTTGCCCTGCTCGGAGCCGGCTTCGCTGCCTGCAGCGACGTCACCGATCCCGTATTCCACGCTCCGGACGCATCCAAATTCACTCTGTACACCCCGCCGCTGCAGGACCAGTACTTCCAGCTCAGCGAAACCGGTACCTTCGAGCTCACCCTCAACGGGCAGCCCGACTACGGCTTCTCGGCCATCACCCAGTACCGCGCCGAAGTCAGCCTCACTCCGGAATTCACCGAGGGCAACTACCGCACCCTCACTCCCACCGGAACCGGCACCCTCTCCAAGATGACCCTCAAGGAGTACGACCTGGCAATAGCCATCAACGAGCTCCACGGCGTCACTTCCGAGGAAGAATACGTCGACAGAGGCATCGAGAAGGTTTACTTCCGCGGCGTCGCCTTCATTTCGGGCGTCGACGAAAGTTATGTCACCACCAACAACGTCGTTTCGCTCAACAAGGTGCAGAACTACTTCGTGCTCGCAATCCCCGCAAGCATCTACTGCATCGGTAACTACCTGGGCGACTGGATTGGCCCGGTTGCCGACAATGCTGTCGCTCTGGCTCCCTACACTCTGTCGGAGAACGACGATGCCATCGGTTCCAACGTGTTCTACGGCACCATCGACTTCCAGGACCACGCTCCTATCTTCCGTTTCTACCCCAACCTCGAAGGATGGGACGCTCCTGCCGACTGGAGCGGCGACGGCAAGACCGGTGCGGCCTACTTCTTCTCCATGGGAGCCGCAGGAGGCGAGAACAACGACACCCCCGTGCCCTTCCCCGACTTCGTGGCCGGCACAACGCTGACCCACAATGTTGCCCAGACCAAGGATAGCTTCAGCTTCCCCAACTACACCGGTGTGGTTATCATGACCGTCGACCTCTCCGGCGATGACCAAGCAAACTACGCTGCAACATTCTCAACCCCTGAATAAAGCAGGCCACTAACAAAAAAGCCGTTCCGGCAGCTCCTGCCGGAACGGCCAATAACCCAAACCGAAAAGTTTTTCACTCAATATGAAGAAATTCGCTTTAACAGCCGTGGCCGCTCTCGCTCTCGCCGCATTCACATCGTGCGACGAGTATACGCTGCCCAATCCCCCGGCACAGAGCAACGAAGCCGAAGCGCTTTTCAACGCTTCCGACCTCAAAGTTACTCCGGAGGTGCCGTCGACCCTCAATCTTACCGCCCTGAGCGAGCAGGGCACTGAGCCCGAGGTACTCAGCTTCACCGTTGAGAACCTTCCCGCCGGTCGCGTGGTCAAGTACCTCATGCAGATGTCCGACACCGAGGATTTCGCAAAGGTTGCCGAGGTTACTCCTACCACGGGCGAGGACAACGTTGTCCGCGTTAACCCCGCCGACATTCAGGAGGCTTACTTCACCACCTTTACCCACGATCCCGCCGCTGTAAAGATGTATGTTCGCTTCGCCGCTTACATCAGCAATACAGCCGGCACCGAGAATGCCCGCGTTGGCGGCCCCGACAACTGGTACGCTTCCACCGAACTCACTCTGATGCCGATGGCCCACGACTGGGTGATGGAAGATTCCTACTACTTCGTAGGCACTTTCAACAACTGGCAGGCAGCTTCCGCAATACCGCTGATCCGCAGCGGCGAGGGCAATATCTACGACAACCCCGACTTCTATCTGCCCTTCCAGGTAAGCGGCGAAGAAGCTACCGCCGGCTATCGCTGGGCTATCGTGCCGGCAAGCTCCATAGCCAAGGGCAACCTTGAGAACGGCTTTGGCCGCAGCAACGACAACCAGACCTTGGAAGGTCGTCTGGCTCAGGTTGAAGACGTTGTCACCAACGGCGTGAGCGTACCCACCGGAGGCACCTACATGCTCAAGATCAACATGTTCACTCTCGACTACACCGTAAGCTACGCCTACGAGTCGCTCTACGTCAACGCAGTCGGCTACCAGACCCAGTATCCCAAGATGCTCCGCCTGTTCACCAACGACTACGTGAACTACGACGGTGTTGTCCGCACCCGCTCAACCTTCCGTCTGGCTTGCGAACCCAGCAACAACGGTATGTTCTACGGCGGTGCCGACGGCGACACTCCCGTCACCTCCAATGGCGTAACCTCCGGTCTGATGGGCGTTTACTCCGGCATCGGCGAATGCCCGGCCATGACAGTGCCCAACAACGGCTTCTACTATGTTCAGGCCAACATCAAGGACCTCACCTGGAAGGCTTCTCAGCTTGAAAGCATCAGCGTTGTCGGCTCCTTCAACGGCTGGAACACCGCCGACGCTGCCGCTACCATGACTCCCGACCGCAACATGGTTGTCTACACCATCAACAACGTGGTGCTCGACGCCGGTGGCGAATTCAAGTTCTGCTGCAACCACGACTGGGCTATCAGCTTCGGTGGCGCTATGGACGACATCGTGCAGAACGGCGGCAACCTCGCCGTTCCCGAAGCCGGCACATACGACATCAAGCTCGACTTCACCACTATACCCTACAGCGTGACCTTGACCAAGAAATAAATCTTCACGCAAGATCCTGACGGGCGCCCCGACATCCTCCGCGATGCCGGGGCGCCTTTTTCACGTCCTCCTTTTTTTTGAAATACGCTTGATTATTTGGCGGATTGGGAAATTTGTCTTAATTTTGGAGTGATAAACCATCCGGTCCCGTCAGTGATGCCTAAACCTGTCCCTGTGGGAAAACACATTCTTGAACTTACGCATCAGCGTACAACCATAAAATCTTGCCTGACCATGAAACGGATTTTTCTCCGGAGCGCCGGCGCTTTTTTGATTATCCTCGCCTCTTTCTTGTTTGGCTATGCCAATCCGGGACATACCGCCCGCACTTTCAACGTGCGCGACGGCCTGCCTTCGAACAGTGTTTCCACCGTCGTGCAGGACGGCAACGGCCTGGTGTGGATCGGCACATGGAACGGCCTGTCGTTCTACGACGGCTATCGGTTCTATACTTTCCGTTCGGGTGAGGGCACAGGCGAGCTTTCTACAAACCGTATTCTCGAGGTGCACCCCGACTCGGCGGCAAACGCCTGGTTCATTACCTACGACTACCGCCTCAACCTGCTCGACAACTCCGAAGGCCGCTTCCACAGCCTGTCCGACCTTATGCCGGGCGACTCCCTGGCCAGCTCTTTCGACGCCCGGTTCTTTATGCAAGGCAAAAACGGCGTTTGGGTGCGCAGCCGCGACGGCGCAACTGTGGCCATCATACGCCGCAACACCGAGTCGCCTTTGGGCTACGATGTGCAGCTCAGCCCCATCGGCGAAATAGTCGACGGTGCGCGGCGGCTTCGCTCGATAAAGGCCGACGCTATCGGAAACAGTTGGATAATAACCGACAATTCCGCCTTACTCGAGGGCTCGACGCCGCAGGTGAGCATTGCCGGACCCATTGCCGACGTTGCCGCTGTGGGCCCGGTGTCGTATATCATGGGCACCGACGGCACTCTGACCGCTTTTGCCGAAGGGCGCCTGCGGCCTGTCACCCCGCTCGACGATTTTGGTACTGTCAGCGCTCTTGAGCCCATCGACGACACGCGGCTCGTTGCCGCAACCGACCGCGGCTATGCAATCTACAATTCGCGCACAAACCGCTGGGCAACGGCTCCTATATCCGGAGGAGTGGAAATGGTCAAGGCCGACAGTAAGAATCGTGTTTGGGCTCTTGGCACCAACGGAAAGGTCTATATGTCGGCCGGCGACGGCATCTCGCCACGCCCCGTGGAAATCCAAACGCCCCCGGGCTCGCGCAACACCGAGTTCGTAACCCCGATGATTCTTGAGGACAACTACGGCACCATATGGCTGGCGCCCAAGCAGGGTATTCTGTGCTACTACAACGAGGAGACGGGCCGCGCAGTGCCAAGCCGAATAGTTTCGCCCCTGCTTAAGTACACCACTCTTCCGGAGGTGGAGAAATACTTTGTCGACAGCAATAAGAATCTGTGGGTCATCTCGGCCCATGGTCTCTCGCTGGTCAATTTCACCTATCAGAACTACCGCAACCTGCCCATCGACGAAAACCACGAAACTCGTTCCATGATAGTGCTTGCCGACGGCAGCCTCCTGGCCGGCTCCTCGAATGGCGTTATCGCCAAATATAATCCGCAGGGACGATTCGAGGGCTATCTGGTGCGCTCTCAAGAGACCAACGGCGACGGCCAGGCAAGCCTGTCGGCAACCCCGCGCCGGTTCTCCATAAAAGTTTATTCGCTCTATCAGGATCCCTCCGGCGGAATATGGATCGGTACTAAGGGCGACGGCCTCTTCAATATCAACACCGAGGGCCGTGTGCGCCACTACACCCGCGGCGGCGTGCCCGGTCGACGCATAGAGTGCGACACGGTCTACGACTTCGACACCGACAGCCGCGGACAGCTCTGGACGGCAACCTATGGCCGCGGTCCTCAGCTTGCGCGCCCGCGCTCCGACGGCAGCTTTGAATTTGTCAGCTTGCCCACGGTAGCTCAAAACTATCCGGAGGAGGACGGCTATCTCTATGTGCGCCGTATCACACACAACGGCCGCGGAGAAGTGGCCTTGGCTACCAACAGCGGCCTTGTGGCCTTCCGCGACAGTTTTGCGTCTCCCTCCGAAATCCGCTTCGTCACCAGCGTCCCCGGCACGGGCGACCGGGCATCGCTGCGCACCTCCAATGTGATGCAGGTGCTCGTAGGAGCCGACGGCAACACTCTGGTGTCGTCCATGGGCGGCGAAGTGCAGCGTGTGGTAAACCGCAATCTCACCGACTCGCTGCTGCGCTTCGAACCTCCCGCCGAGCCCGCCCTCTCAAAGGTGCTGTCCAACGGAAATGTGCTCTCTATGGTGCAGGACCGCAACGGTAACTACTATTTTGTGCGCGAAACAGACATCGTGGCCTACTTCCCCCACGACAGCAACATCACCATACTCGGCCGAAGCATCCTCGGCGACGAGCATGAATTCTCCGAGGCCCTGCCCGCCGTGGGAGCCGACGGCTCGCTCTACTTCGGAGCGGTGGGATATGTTGTCAAGGTAGACCCCGTAGAGGTCACCAAAGAGCCGTATGCGCCCAATATCGTGCTGACGGGCATACAGCTGCAGGGTGAGCCCAAGGAAAAGTTCATCGTCAACCCCACAAACATCATCCTTGAACCCGACCACCGCAATTTCGCATTGAGCTTCACCGCGCTGGACTACAGCGGCTCCGGCCGCACGCAGTATGCCTACCGCTTCGAGCCGGACTCGGCATGGACACAACTCGGCACCTCCAACGTGCTCCAGGTCACCGAGCTCAAGCCCGGCGTACACCGCCTCTATATAAAGAGCACCAACGTCGACGGTACGTGGGTCGACAATGCCAAGTATGTCGACATTATGGTCAAGCCCACATTCTCCGAAACAATATGGGCCAAACTGCTGATTCTGCTCTCTGTTCTCGCCGTGATTTTTGTGGGAATATGGTTCTACAACATCTACCGGCGCAACAAACTCATGAACCAGCTGCGACGCCGCGAGCGCGACTTTTATATCAACGCCTCGCACCGCCTCCGTACGCCTCTGGCCCTGATCGGCTCGCCCGTCTACGAGGTTCTCAAGGCCGAAAATCTCTCCGAAACGGGCCGCGAACACCTTGAGCGCGTGCGCCGCAGCGCCAAGAACATGCTCCAGGTGCTCAACACTATGCTTGAGGCTGAATTCAAACCCTCCGGCCTCTTCGACCCGCGCACAGACCCGACAGTGCCCGACGAAGTGGAGCCCGGCGACCGTCCCTCGTATATGACTTCCGACAACTGGCTGGAAGTCAAGGATCCCGATGAGGTCCCCACCAAGAAAGACATCACTATTCTCATCGTTGAGGACAACGACGACCTTCGCGGCTTCCTGCGCGACATCCTTGCGCCGCAGTACACCGTGCTGACCGCCGCAAACGGCCGTGAGGGTCTGGAGATTGCCGAATCCGGACAGCCCGACTTCATCCTCACCGACGTGATGATGCCCGAAATGGACGGCCTGACAATGGTCAAGAAAATAAAGAGCCAGAAGCAGCTCAGCCATATTCCCATAATCGTGCTGTCGGCCAAAACATCAATGGCCGACCGCATGGAAGGCCTCCGCGCCGGCATCGACGACTATATCTCCAAACCATTCTCGGCAACGCTTCTGCGACAGCGAATAGCAAACATCATCGCCCAGCGCAAGATGCTCCAGCAGTCGTACATGGAGATGATAGGCAAACAGCTCAACAAGCCGGAGGGAACGAGCAACGCCGCCGACACCGCCGCCGACACTGCCGAAACCGGACCCTCTCCCGAGAAGCGTGAGTACCGCCTGGAAACGCCTCAGATCATCGAGGCCGACCAAGTGATGATGGAGAAGCTGATGAAGTTCCTCGAGGAGCGCATCGGCGACGAAAACCTGCGCATCGAAGAGATGGCCGACGCCGTGAGCATGGGACGCACCGTCTTCTACGGCAAGATTAAAGCCATCGTCGGCATGTCGCCCAGCGACTTCCTGCGCACTCTGCGTATGCAGCGGGCCGAGGATTTGATGGTCAACAGCAAGCTCAACTTCAGCCAGATAGCCTTCAGCGTAGGCTTCTCCGACCCCAAGTACTTCACTAAATGCTTCAAGAAAGAAACCGGCATGACACCCTCGGAGTACCGCAAGCAAAAGCGAGCCGAACTCTAAGCCGGAGATAGCAGTGAATAGTTAAGAGTGAATAGCGAATAGTGCGTTGGCGCCCCCAACCGGTAGCGTATGGACCGACAGCTTCAACCCTCGCCCTATCCCGAAGGGTGCCGCTGTGCGCCGGCGGCGCCCACGGGGTGTCCGGGGAGAGAACCCTGTAAGGGTTCAATAAAGTAGCTTTACCTTTGCAGCGTCGGACGACAGACTATCAAAAAGTCAGAGTTCG